>OIYT01000789.1_pt1 | contig 26701 bp, 20 predicted proteins | sample 1588201 | NCBI WGS metagenome assembly OIYT01 (sample SAMN03283260) | human gut metagenome | biome: human-associated habitat; material: feces | host: Homo sapiens | place: USA | collected 2013
ACGATCTATACCGATGCGGAGGATGTGGAGCGGAATCCAAACAATCTGGACAGACTGGTGCGGAAAGTTACAAGGAAGGATATCATTGAACTGAATCTGGCAAGGGATGGAGGAGCGCTATTACATATTACAAAATTATAAAAAATCATGATACGAATACATGTATTATTACTTGCAAGCCTCCTTTCTATATGGGGGCTTACAAGTTGTGAAAATTCGGATACAGATAAAGTAAATAGTTATAATTTAGAAGTTAACCTTTCTCAAAATGAAATTACTGCGATTAATGGTATAATATCTATCAAAGTATCAATAAAAGAATTCGATCAACTAGCTTATTTAGTAATAAATAAAATTAACGATACTAATAATATTTCTGAGAAATATATAAAATCAAATTTATCACCAGAATATATATTTGAATATATTATAAAAAAGGATGATTCTTCTACATTTTATTTTGAATTTATTGCAGTAGATAATAATAATCAGTCATCAGAAATTTCCAAATTGATAGTCAATAAAGGTATCGTCAATTATTCTAGAGAATTAAAATTTTCAAATTTAAAATGTGTATCCCGTATTACTGGTGCTGAAATAAATGGCACAAACGGATTACCTATTGTAGAATTTGAAGTAAATAATCGTACTAATGAATTATACAATGTAGGTGGTACAGATTTAGGTATTGTTTGGGAATTACAACCCGGACATTATGGACTTTTTTTCGGCGATACATTCGGTAGTGACTTTTATCCAAATTTTGTAAATCCAGGACCCAATGGGAGTAACTGGAGAAGTAATGTTTTGCTTTTCTCTGACGATCAAGATCTTTCTGATGGGCTCACCATTAATGGTGCTACTATGGATGAAAGTGGTAAAAATGCTCGTGAAATATGTTATGGAGGTAAAGATGGAAGTGGTAATGGAGATTGGACTTCTATTCCCACAGCAGCCATTCGTGCCAATGGCATAGATTATGTTCATTACATGAATATTCGTAATTGGGCAGGATGGATAACTAACTTTTCAAGTCTTTACAAATCTTCAGACAATGGAATTACTTGGACACGTTGCCAAAATGTAAAATTTGGTTCAACAAGTAATTTTGGTCAAGTAAGCTATTTCAAAAAAGACGGATATATTTATATGGTGGGTACAATTACTGGACGTGACAATAAGCCTCATCTTGCTCGTTTTTTAGAAGAAAATATTGAAAATCAAACAGAATACGAATTTTGGAATGGAAGTGGATGGATTAAAGGAAATGAAACTGCAGCCACTCCATTATTCAATGATATATCTGGAGAACTTTCCATCGCTTATCATCCAGAATTTAAAAAATGGATATTGCTCTATTTCAATAGTACACGCTATGATATCTCATTCCGAACAGCAGATCATATTATAGGGGAATGGAGTAAACCACAAAAACTAGTCGATGGCTGGCAATATTCACAATTGTATGGTTCTTATATTCACCCCATATCACTCAAAGGAAATATACTTTATTTCATTATGTCTATGTGGCTACCATATAATACTTATTTAATGTCTGCTGAACTCAAATGTAATCCATAAAAAGAATTTTGCTAAATCACATTAATAATGGGGCTGTGTCTTTGCAGACACAACCCCATTTATCTTGTATTTATTTTTTTCCTGCCCAATAAACTCCCCCCAATATCAGTATCGCCCCCATCAAAGCAACTATAGTAAGCTGTTCGCCAAGCAGAAAAGCAGAACCTACCAGAGTGAAGAGAGGATTCAGATAAATATAGTTGGAAGCTCTTATCGTTCCCAGCTGTTTTAATACTACGTTCCAGACTACAAAACAAATCAAGGAAGCCAATACACCCAGGAAAAGTAAATTGAACAGAATAGCCGGCTCGAGAAGACGGGCAATGTCGAAATTCCAGGGATGAATCAGAAATGCAGGAAGAATAGTCAATACTCCATAAAAAAATATCTTACGGGTAATGAAAGTTATACCATAACAATTGGACATTTTTCTCATTATCAAGCTATAGAATGCCCAGGAAAAAGCAGCAAGCAAAGTAAGGAAATCACCTAAAGGAGAAATCTTCAATACAAAACTACCATTATAAACCACCAATGCCACACCAACCAATGCCAGCAATGAACCAGCCATCAATCCACGGGTAGCCTTTTCCTTTTTATAAATCCACAAAGAAAGAATGGTGGTGAGCAACGGAGCCGTACAGACAATAAACGACACATTCGTCGCCAATGTAATCTCCAAAGCTGTATTTTCTGTAAAAAAGTAGAATGAACCGCCTGTTATGCCTCCTAAAAACATCCAAAATTCATCTTTCCAATTGTCGGCAAACAGTTTTCGGGGAGAAATAAGCCAAATGCCCATATAAGCTATCAGGAAACGAAGCAAGAATATTTCCTGCGGAGAAAGACCGTGCCCAATCAATACTTTCGTTGAAATAAAGGTCAGCCCCCAAATACCTACCGTAAGGACGGCGACAAGATGATAAGTATAATTTTTCATTGCGTTCATACACTTCCGATAAGTCGCACAAATATACGTACTTTCTTTTTTCAATACAATGAAACCAACCATAAATAATGTTCAGGGAGGATTTACTAAAACTCGAAGGAAGATTTACTAAAACGGGAGGAAAGATTTAGTAAATCTTCCTTCGAGTTTTAGTAAATCTTTAAATCCCTTATTAGAAGCCTATTGAACGAACTCTCATTTATCGGCAGAATAATAAACAACAATCTGCCGAATACACAGACAAAAAACGCGAAGGATGAAATCTTCCCAGACTTCATCCTTCGCTATATCCTAAAAATCTTTTAGTAAATATCCTATTGAATCAATTTAGCTATTATTTGTATTACAAACAAAAAATTAGTTTTAAAAGCACATCACAAATATAAGTAATAAAAAGTGAATTATCAAGCCTTTGCCATTGTTTTTTATGTTACTTCGCTACAAATCTGAAAATAAACCCGTAACTTTGCACCGATATTAACCGGATACTAACCGGTTTTAACCATTGAATAAACAATGTTTTCAACAAAATATTAATAAGTACCACTATGGAATACAATTTCAGGGAAATTGAAAAGAAATGGCAGAAAAGGTGGGTGGAAAACAAAACCTACCAAGTGACGGAAGACGAAACGAAGAAAAAATTCTATGTACTGAACATGTTCCCCTACCCCTCCGGTGCGGGATTGCATGTAGGTCATCCGCTGGGATATATTGCTTCGGATATTTACGCCCGCTACAAACGACTGCAAGGTTTCAATGTACTGAATCCCATGGGATATGACGCTTACGGACTTCCAGCAGAGCAATATGCCATACAAACGGGACAGCACCCTGCAATTACGACCGTCAACAATATCAACCGATACCGCGAACAGTTGGATAAGATAGGTTTCTCTTTCGACTGGAACCGCGAAATCCGTACCTGCGAACCGGAATATTACCATTGGACCCAATGGGCATTCCAAAAGATGTTCAACAGCTACTACTGCAACGATGAAAAGCAGGCACGTCCCATCCAGGAACTGATTGAAGCATTCAGCCAAACCGGTACCGAAGGAATAAACGTGGCTTGCAGCGAAGAACTGAGTTTCACCGCCGCAGAGTGGAATGCCAAGAGCGAAAAGGAACAGCAGGAAATCCTGATGAACTACCGTATAGCCTATCTGGGCGAGACGATGGTAAACTGGTGCCCTCAGCTGGGAACCGTACTTGCCAACGATGAAGTGGTGGACGGCGTAAGCGAACGAGGCGGCTTCCCCGTCATTCAAAAGAAGATGCGTCAATGGTGCCTCCGTGTATCTGCCTATGCACAACGCTTGCTGGACGGACTCGATACCATCGACTGGACCGAATCCCTGAAAGAAACCCAAAAGAACTGGATAGGACGCAGCGAAGGCGCTGAAATAGAATTCAAGGTAAAAGACAGCGATTTGGAATTCACTATCTTCACCACCCGTGCAGATACCATGTTCGGCGTCACCTTCATGGTATTGGCTCCCGAAAGCGAACTGGTACAGCAACTTACCACCGACACACAGAAAGATGAAGTAAACGCTTATCTGGAACGCACCAAGAAACGTACCGAACGCGAACGTATTGCCGACCGTAGCGTTACCGGTGCATTCTCCGGAAGCTATGCCATCAATCCCTTTACCGGTGAGGCAGTTCCCATCTGGATAAGCGACTATGTACTTGCAGGATACGGTACGGGTGCCATCATGGCTGTGCCTGCGCACGACAGCCGTGACTATGCTTTTGCCAAGCACTTCGGTCTCGAAATTCGTCCGTTGGTAGAAGGCTGCGATGTAAGCGAAGAGAGCTTCGATGCCAAGGAAGGCATTGTATGCAACTCTCCACGCGAAGGCGTTACTCCCTATTGCGACCTCTCACTGAACGGGCTGACCATCAAGGAAGCGATTGCCGCTACCAAGAAATATGTGAAAGAGCATAACTTGGGACGTGTAAAGGTGAACTTCCGTCTGCGCGATGCCATCTTCTCACGCCAGCGCTATTGGGGCGAGCCGTTCCCGGTTTACTACAAGGACAACATGCCTTACATGATTGACGAGAGCGCCCTGCCCTTGGAACTGCCCGAAGTAGCCAAATTCCTGCCTACCGAAACCGGTGAACCTCCATTGGGACATGCCGCAAAATGGGCTTGGAATACCGTAAACAAATGCGTCGTAGAAAACGAAAAGATAGACAACATCACCGTCTTCCCGCTGGAACTCAATACTATGCCCGGATTTGCCGGTTCAAGCGCCTATTATCTGCGCTACATGGACCCACACAACAACCAGGCACTTGTAGACAAGAAAACGGATGAGTACTGGCACAATGTAGACCTTTACGTAGGCGGTACCGAACATGCCACCGGTCACTTGATATACTCCCGTTTCTGGAATAAGTTCCTGTACGACCTCGGCATTTCCGTAGCCGAAGAACCGTTCCAAAAGCTGGTGAACCAAGGTATGATTCAAGGACGGAGCAATTTCGTCTATCGCATCAAAGATACCAATACATTCGTGTCCCTAAATCTGAAAGACCAGTACGACACTACCCCACTCCACGTAGATGTGAATATCGTATCCAATGATGTTCTGGACCTTGAAGCTTTCAAGGCATGGCGTCCAGAATACGAAACTGCCGAGTTTATTCTGGAAGACGGCAAGTACATCTGTGGATGGGCTGTGGAAAAGATGAGTAAATCCATGTTCAATGTGGTCAATCCCGACATGATTGTCGACAAATACGGTGCCGACACTCTCCGCATGTACGAAATGTTCCTCGGCCCGGTAGAACAATCAAAGCCGTGGGATACAAACGGAATAGACGGTGTGCACCGCTTCATCAAGAAGTTCTGGTCACTGTTCTACGACCGCAACGACAATTATCTGGTAACGGATGAACCTGCCACCAAGGAAGAACTGAAATCCCTCCATAAACTGATTAAGAAAGTGACAGGAGACATCGAGCAATTCTCTTACAACACAAGTATCAGTGCCTTTATGATTTGTGTAAACGAGTTGTTCGGAATGAAGTGCAGCAAGAAGGAAATCCTGAACCAGTTTATCATCGTTCTGGCTCCCTTTGCTCCGCATGTATGCGAAGAGTTGTGGGAGACACTGGGCAATGCAGGCTCCGTATGCGATGCCAAGTGGCCGGTATGCAACGAAGAATACTTGGTGGAAAATACGGTCAACTACACCGTTTCCTTCAACGGAAAAGCACGGTTCAACATGGAGTTCCCGGCAGATGCGGCATCGGATGCCATCCAGACTGCTGTATTGGCCGACGAACGTTCTGAAAAATGGATGGAAGGCAAGTCCATCGTCAAAGTAATCGTAGTGCCGAAGAAGATTGTGAACATCGTTGTCAAATAACAGATATGCAAATTACAAAACCAACCAAAGCGGAAGTGACGAGAGAGCTGAAGGATTATATCTTCATCACTCTGGGACTCATCAGCTATGCACTGGGATGGGCGGCATTCCTCATTCCCTATCAGATTACGACCGGAGGTACTACCGGTATCGGTGCCATCATCTATTATGCCACCGGATTTCCCATCCAGTGGTCATACTTCATCATCAATGCCGTACTGATGACTTTTGCCATCAAGATACTCGGACCGAAGTTCAGTATCAAGACTACGTTTGCCATCTTCGGACTCACTTTCTTCTTATGGTTTTTCCAGTTGCTGGTGAACGGTTCGGACGGCGTCCCTCCCCAACTGCTGGGCGAAGGACAAGACTTCATGGCTTGCCTGATAGGTGCGGCAATGTGCGGTGCCGGACTGGGTATCGTGTTCAACTGCAACGGCAGCACGGGAGGTACGGACATCATTGCAGCCATCATCCATAAATACAAGGATGTCACGCTGGGACGCATGATTATGGCTTGCGACTTCATCATCATCAGTTCCTGTTATGTGGTATTCCATGACTGGCGACGTGTGATATTTGGTTTTGTAACTTTGTTTGTTATCGGATTTGTACTGGATTACATAGTCAACAGTGCCCGGCAATCCGTCCAGTTCTTTATTTTCTCCAAAGAATATGAAAAGATTGCCGACCGCATCACCAAAGAAACCCATCGCGGTGTAACGGTACTCGACGGTATCGGCTGGTACAGTAAACACAACGTGAAGGTACTGGTCGTCCTTGCCTACAAACGCCAATCGGTAGAAATATTCCGGATGGTGAAAGATATAGACCCGAACGCTTTCATTTCCCAAAGTTCCGTCATCGGTGTATACGGAGAAGGTTTCGACCGGTTGAAAGTGAAATAGGGACTTGTATAAGCCACAAGTATAAGGAGAACATAATATGAGAAAGAAATTTGTATTTGCCACCAACAATTCACACAAACTGGAAGAAGTGACTGCCATTTTGGGAGAGAAGGTCGAACTTCTCAGCATGAAGGATATCAAATGCGATACTGACATTCCGGAAACTGCAGACACACTTGAAGGAAATGCTTTGCTGAAAGCAAGATATATCTTCGATAACTATCATCTGGATTGTTTTGCCGATGATACCGGTTTGGAAGTGGAGGCCCTTGGTGGGGCACCGGGTGTATATTCCGCCCGTTATGCCGGCGATGCACACAATTCGGAAGCAAACATGAAGAAGTTGCTGAAAGATATGGAGGGCATCGAGAACCGTAAGGCACAATTCCGTACCGTATTTGCACTTATCATCGACGGAAAGGAACATCTGTTTGAAGGCATCGTGAAAGGAGAAATCACGAAAAACAGAAAAGGCGCTTCAGGCTTCGGTTATGATCCCATATTCATTCCCGAAGGATATACGCAGACTTTTGCAGAAATGGGGAATGAACTGAAGAATAAAATCAGTCACCGGGCATTGGCCACTAACAAGTTGTGTAAGTTCTTAATGAGATAATGTTTTTAATGTGCTGATATGCTAATGTGCCAATGTGCTAATTGGCTGCGCTGTCACGCCGAAAGGTCATTGGCACATTGGCATATCAGCACATTATAACCCCAGTTGAGCCGATATTTCCAACATCCTCTTAATCGGTTTCACTGCTTTTTCTGCAATCTCAGCATCCACCTTTATTTCCGGTGATTCGTTTTTCAAACAATCATAAAGCTTTTCCAGTGTATTCAGCCGCATGTAACTGCATTCATTGCAGGCACAAGTGCTGTCGTTGGGAGGAGCCGGAATAAATGTTGTCTGCGGGCATTGTTTCTGCATCTCGTGCAGGATACCGCTTTCGGTAGCTACAATGTAGCTCTTTTCGGGATGTGCCACTGCGTACTTCAGCAAAGCTGCCGTAGAGCCTACCACATCAGCCAGTTTCAAGACTGTACTCTTGCATTCGGGATGTGCCAGTACCACCGCATCGGGATGCTGCCGTTTTATTTCAACAATCTTTTCAACCGAGAATTCCTCGTGTACATGGCATGCGCCATCCCATAATAACATATTTCTTCCGGTAATGGAGTTGATATAATTACCCAAGTTCCGGTCCGGGCCAAAGATTATTTTCTCATCTTTGGGGAAGCTTTCCACAATCTGCTTTGCATTGGTAGAAGTTACCACCACATCGGTCACCGCCTTTACGGCAGCCGTTGTGTTCACATAGGATATCACCGTATATCCGGGATGCTCTTTGACAAACTGACTGAATTTGTCTGCCGGACAACTGTCTGCCAACGAACAGCCTGCCGCCATATCGGGCACCAGTACCTTCTTGTCGGGACAAAGCACCTTCGCCGTTTCTCCCATGAAGTGCACACCGCACATCACGATGATGTCCGCCTCCGTTCGGGCCGCCCATTGCGCCAAAGCCAGACTGTCGCCCACGTAATCGGCTATATCTTGTATTTCACCTTTCTGGTAGTAGTGCCCCAGAATGATTGCGTTCTTCTCCTTCTTCAGCTGCTTGATAGCTTCTATAAGATTATCCATAATTATATTTTTTAATTTCTCTTTCTTCTTTAAAAATCCTTTGATAGTAATGATAGGCTGTTAACAGTGTGGACAAATAAATACGATTTTTCTTGCCTATGAAGTTATTAGTATCAAGCTGAATTTTACTCTTATGCTTATAAACCGGGGTTTTTAAGTTTATCCGTTGATAATAAGACTTCTGCTAAACAGCATTAACATGTTGTTAATAATATGCAAAGTTAATAACTTTAGAGTTATAAACCGATGAAACCAGGCTGAAAAATATGTTGAATGAAGCCTGGAAAATTCTCCTTAACTTTTTTGGTTTGTTCGTTTCACTGCTGTAATATGCAGACCTTTGAATAATGCAAGGATTATTTTTAAAATTGTTTCCCTATTGTATTGACACCTTTTCAACGGTTATTAACCGGGATATAAACGGAAAAAAGTATCTTTGCAGGGAGATTTAAAAGTATATTGTCATGCGTAAACTGAAGATAACTGAACTGAATCGTATTAGTGTAGAGGAATTTAAGGAAGCCGAAAAACTGCCTTTGGTAGTGGTATTGGATAATATCCGCAGTCTCCATAATATAGGTTCCGTTTTCCGTACTTCGGATGCTTTCCGCATCGAGTGCATTTATCTTTGTGGCATTACAGCTACCCCACCCCATCCGGAGATGCACAAAACAGCTTTGGGAGCGGAATTTACCGTAGATTGGAAATATGTTGATAACTCTGTTGAAGCTGTTGATAACCTAAAATCCGAGGGATACATCGTTTATTCTGTAGAGCAGGCGGAAGGTAGTGTGATGCTGGACGAACTGGTGCTGAACAAGACTAAAAAGTATGCTGTGGTAATGGGAAATGAAGTGAAGGGTGTTCAACAAGAAGTGATTGACCATTCGCACGGTTGCATTGAAATTCCTCAATACGGCACAAAGCATTCGTTGAATGTATCGGTTACGGCGGGTATTGTTATTTGGGATTTATTCAAGAAACTGAGATAATAACAGGGCTGTTAATAAGCTGTCAATATATCGGGTTTGTTGGAGCTATAGATCGAACACGGTGCATCTATAGATCCAGCGTGTTGCATCTATAGATCCAATAAACTAGTTCTATATAGGTATGATGAGAGATTTTATGAACAGTGGTTTATTTTTATAATCAACCACTTCATTCATTGTAAATTAATGCTTTATCTCCTAATTTATCCTTTTTGTTAACCATGTATTCAACACATATCGGTTGTATGTGGAAAACTTGCTGTACAGTTGGTGTCTTTTCTTATTTTTTGTATATTTGCTGAATATATATAAATCATATCGATATGAAAAAGATAATATCTTCATGGATAGGCATTTTTGTAGGTTGTACTATTCTGGCAGCAGGTTTTGTTTACTTTATCAATCCTTATAATCTTGTTCCTGGCGGGGTGTATGGAGCCAGTATTGTGCTTCATAATCTGTTCCCTTCTATTCAGGTAGGTACTTTCGGTTATATGTTTGATATTCCTTTGCTTATCATTTCCGTGCTGGTACTGGGAGCAAAATTGGGAGCACGTACTATCGTGGCGGCACTATTCACTCCGCTTGCCATGAATGTGCTGTCTCTCCTCTCCTATCCTTCTGAAGAAGCGCTCCATCAGTTGGACCCTACACAGTTGCTGGGTGGCAGTCTGAATATGTCCGACCATTTGATGCTGACTTCTGTGATTGGTGCGGTGGTTATCGGTATAGGCTGTGGTATTGTAGTGCGTAGCCGGGCTACTACAGGAGGTACGGATATTGTGGCGATGATATTGCAGAAATATTGCCATATACGTTTTTCAAAGGCGATACTGCTGGTAGATGGTATTGTGGTGGGATTCGGCCTATTGGTTATCGGTTTCGGTATCGGAAATCCGGATGATGCTACACAACCTTCGTGGCATTTGTCTTTCTATTCACTGATAGCTATTTTTGTCACTTCGAGGGTATTGGCCTATGTGATAAATGGGGAGAAGAATGACAAGATACTGTTTGTCATCAGTGATATGCGCCTTACCGCTTTGCACGACTATATTCTTAAAGATTTGGACCGTACAGCCACTTGCATCAAGAGTAGTGGTCTTTATACCAATGTAGACAAGGAAATGCTGTTTCTTGTGGTGAGTTACAAGGAAGTGGTAGGTATCAAGCAGAAGATAAGGGAAGTAGACCCAAAGGCTTTTGTAGTGGTTACCGATGCTTATGATGCATTTGGTGAAGGTTGGAAAGAGCTTCCGATGGCAGGAGAGGTACAACCCGAATAGGTAGTAATAAACAATTGTTCATTCTATTATTAACTGAATATATAGCTTAATATCAATTGTTTAATAACTAATTATTTGTGTTGCTAACATAGTTTTCAACATGGTGTTAACGATAAGTTTTTTGTTTGAATGAACGGTATTGTTGCGAAGTCGATGATGTGGAACTTATGGCATGGTTGCCATAAATTGAGTGCAGGTTGCAAGCATTGTTATGTTTATCGTGGTGATGCCCGGCGAGAGGTGGACAGTTCGGTGGTGGTGCGGACAAAAAACTTTGACCTGCCTTTGCGTAAAAAGCGTAACGGAGAATTCAAGATACCACCTGGAACATTTGTCTACACCTGCTTTACTTCCGATTTCTTTGTGGAAGATGCTGACAAATGGCGGGCCGAAGCATGGGAGATGATTCGTTGTCGCAGTGACCTGCATTTTATGATGATTACCAAGCGTATAGACCGTTTTTCTGACTGTCTGCCCGATGATTGGGGAGACGGATATGATAATGTAACCATTTGTTGTACGGTTGAAAACCAGACTTGCGCCGATTATCGCTTGCCCATCTATAGGAGAGCTCCCATAAAGCATAAGATAATAATCTGTGAACCGCTGCTGGAAAGGATAGATTTAAGTACTTATGCTGTTGGCGAATGGATTGAACAGATAGTTGCAGGGGGAGAATCCGGTTACGAAGCCCGCCCTTGTGATTTTGAATGGGTGATGGACCTTCGCAGAATTTGTGTGGAAAATAAAGTGGACTTCTGGTTCAAGCAGACCGGTTCTAAGTTCGTCAAAGACGGAAAGACATATAATGTGAAACGCCAATTTCAACATTCGCAGGCACGCAAGGCGGGAATAAACATCAGTTTATAATTGTCCGCTTTCTACCATCAATATCACCCGTTCGGTCAATGCATCGTCTCCCATAGGGTCGTATTGCTTCTTTAGACTGGCGCCGAAGAGTGCGGCAAAAGTCTGGTAGAAACCGGCTTTGAAAGGGCCCATAAAAGCTTTTACCAGTTCATATCCGGTGGAGTTGGTCTGTCGGTCTACCAGTTTTATTAACAGTTTGCCTTGGGCAAAGGTAAGTTTCTTCATGCGGGGAGTGTATTGCTCCTTCAAGCTTTTCTCTACTGCTTTCATGTGTTTCTGGCGGGCTTTCTCGGTGGGCAGGGTCATCATGTATTCGTAGGTTTCAATGATGGCACGGTTAATCTCCTTGGAGATGGGAAGTACCTTCTTTACGTCACGAATGAGTTTGTAGTACTTGTTCATGTCGCGCTTGTTCTTGAATTTAAGCGGCTTGAAGATGTAGACAGTGGGGAGCTTGACATAAGGGATGGTATCTCCTTCGTAAACGCACATGGGAGTAAGATAGACACTCTTTTGCGCAGCAGACTGTGGTTGCTGCTGTGCAAAACATTTCAGGCTTCCGAGAGAAAGAAACATGATGAGTATTACTATGTTAAGCCTTGCGTTCATGTTGCAAAAGTACACCATTCTGTGTAATGTTGTTGCATCATGTTGATTTTTCCTTGCTCAATTAACTTATTTAAGGTAACTTCGCTTCCCAAAACATGAAAGTGACCTACTATTAATGGAATTACTCAAGATAGGAGTTTTTGTAAGTATGCTGTCAATGACTCCTATGCTTGAAGCTCAAAATATATCCGGCCTTCAGAAAGAACAGCCTTTACTTCTTTTGGAAGAAAATTTGGAACAACTTTCCATCGGGAATGAGGAAGAATACGGTTGGGAAGATGAATTGGAGGAGTTGTCCCGACGTCTGCAAGAGCCTGTCAACCTCAATGCCGCCACTAAACGGCAATTGGAGCAGTTTCCTTTTCTTACGGATATACAGATAGAGAATCTTCTGGCTTATGTCTATATACACGGACAGATGCAGACCATTTATGAATTGCAACTGGTGGAGGAGATGGATAAACGTACCATCGACCTACTGCTGCCCTTTGTCTGTGTGCGGGCAGTGAAAGCGGGTAGGGGGTATCCTGCTTTAAAATCTATACTGAAATACGGGAAACACGAAACATTGGCACGTTTGGATGTACCGTTCTATATCCGTAAAGGATATGAGAAGAATTACCTGGGACCTTCCCTTTACCATTCTTTGCGCTATAATTTTCATTATGGAGATTATCTCCAAATAGGCGTGACGGGAGAGAAGGATGCCGGAGAACCCTTCTTTGCCCTGCACAACAGAAAAGGCTATGATTACTATTCTTTCTATTTTCTGATAAAGAATCTGGGGCGGCTGAAGGCTTTGGCATTGGGCAATTACCGTCTGAGCTTCGGGCAGGGACTGGTACTTAGTACGGATTTTCGTTTAGGAAAAACATTCTCTATGTCTACAACAGAATATCGTACCGGAGGCATCCGTAAGCATAGTTCTACCGATGAGTACAATTATTTCCGGGGAGTGGCGGCAACGGTGGGAGTATTGCCTTACTTGGATATTTCGGCTTTCTATTCGCATCGCTCCATGGACGGTGTGGTGGAGGATGGCGAGATAACTTCCATTTACAAGACGGGATTGCATCGCACGCAGAAGGAGGCAGATAAAATGAATGCCTTTGTCTTGCAGGTGATAGGTGGAAACATGACCTATGAAAAGAACTCTCTGAAGGTGGGAGTGACGGGGATTTACTATTTTTTCGACCGTCCTTACAAGCCTCGGTTGAACAAGTATGCAAAGTACAATCTTCATGGAAGTGATTTCTATAATGTGGGCATGGATTATAGGTATCGTCTGGGCCGTTTTGTCTGGGTGGGGGAAGCGGCAACCGGCAGTAAAGGCTATGCGTTGCTGAACCGGCTGAAGTATAATCTTTCTTCCGATTATCATCTGCTACTTGTTCACCGGTATTATTCATATGATTATTGGACTTTGTTTGGGCGTTCCTTTGGCGAAAGCAGTATGCCGCAGAATGAGAACGGATGGTATCTGGCAGCAGAGGCCACACCTTTCGCCCGGTGGAAGTTTTTCACTTCACTGGATGTGTTTTCTTTTCCTTGGTGGAAATACCGTATAAGTAAGCCCTCAAAGGGAGTGGATGCCATGTTTCAGGTTACTTATACTCCTCGAAAGAGCCTTTCGATGTATTTTAATTATCGGTACAAACAGAAAGAAAGAGACGTGACGGGTACAAGCGGTGCAGTTATCGAACCTATCTATCACCATAAACTCCGTTATCGGCTGACCTATATGCCGGGAAGATATATCTTTCGTACTACAATAGATTATAACCACTTCCGTCAGCAGGATGGGGAAGGGTATCGCTTTGATAGACGGCAAGGTTATCAGTGTACTCAATTTTGCTCGTACACTTTCCCCTTCCCTCTGTCAGTTTCCGTGCAGGGAACCTGGTTTCATACGGACGATTACGATTCGCGTGTTTACGCCTCCGAGCGTGGATTGTTATATACTTTCTATACCCCTTCCTTCTATGGCAAAGGGTTCCGTTACTCCGCTCATCTGCGATATGATTTGAGTAAGAACTTCATGTTTCTTGCCAAATTCGGACAGACGGTTTATCAGGATAGGGAGACGATTGGTTCGGGCAATGATGAGATACCGGGAAATAGGAAAGCGGACTTGCAGATGCAACTGCGTATCAAGTTTTAGAGGAATGATTGATAGCTTTTTTATTTCTTTCACTATATTTGTCCGTATGATAATCCAAGGATGAACTCTGGAGTGCTAAGATTAATAGATACTCGGAGCATTAAATAGTAAATAGTAAATCGTCAAATCGTAAATAGTATGACTGTCATTTATCCGTCTCCCATATTCGGTCCCGTTCATTCTCGCCGTCTGGGAGTATCTTTGGGAATAAATTTATTGCCGGCAGACGGCAAAGTATGCACTTTCGACTGCATTTACTGTGAATGTGGTTTCAATGCCGACCATCGTTCCAAACAGCCGCTGCCCACACGCGAAAAAGTCCGTTCGGCCCTTGAAGCCCGCCTGCGGGACATGCAGCAAAACGGACCTACACCGGATGTTCTGACTTTTGCCGGTAATGGAGAACCGACGGCACATCCCCGTTTCCCCGAAATCATAGAAGATACACTTGCCTTGCGCGACAAGTATTTTCCGAATGCAAAGGTGAGCGTACTGAGCAATTCTACCTTTATTCATCGTCCTGCCGTATTCGAGGCTTTGAACAAGATTGACAACAACATCCTTAAACTGGATACGGTGGATGAAGAGTATATCCGTGTACTTGACCGTCCTACCGGACATTACTCCATCCGGGAGATTATAGAAGGGATGAAAGCATTCAAAGGGAACTGCATTATCCAGACCATGTTTCTCAAAGGAAGTTATAAAGGACAAGATATGGATAATACATCCGATAAATTTGTTCTTCCCTGGCTGGAAGCTGTCAAGGAGATTGCTCCCCGCCAAGTGATGATTTATACCATCGACCGTGAAACGCCCGACCATGATTTGCAGAAGGCCACTCATGAGGAACTGGATCGCATTGCGGAACGGATACGTGAAACGGGTATACCGGTAAGTGTTTCTTATTAATAATATACTTATGAAATCAATAGCAATTAAAGATTTAAGCGAGAACTTCTTCGAAGTGATAGGCAAAGAGTGGATGCTGGTTACGGCAGGCAGTAAAGAACATTTCAACACCATGACTGCCAGTTGGGGAGGTATTGGCTGGCTTTGGAACAAGCCGGTGGTGTTTGTCTTTATTCGTTCCGAGCGCTATACGTATGAGTTTATGGAGGAGAACGAATATTTCACCCTTTCTTTTTTAGGAAAGGAAAACCGGAGCATTTACAACCTTTGTGGCAGTAAATCGGGTAGGGAAGTGGATAAGGTAAAGGAAACGGGTCTGAATCCTATCGTTACCGAGCGGGGAAACATTCTCTTTGAGCAGGACCGCCTGGGATTGGAGTGCCGCAAGCTTTTCATTACCGATATGAAAGAAGAACTCTTTCTCGACCATTCCGTCTACGAACGTTGGTATGGCGGTGACCACGGCGGATTGCACCGGGTTTATGTAGCCGAGATTGTAGATGCCTGGGTAAAGGAATAACTCCTTTACCACAGTTTCAAGTCATATTCGGCTTCCACCTTCTCTTCTATTTCATCCGGAAGGGTAGGGAAAAAGTCTATACCTGTAATTCGTTCCACTTCGTCCACTGTATTGACGTAGCTGTCCAACGGATGATTGCCTGATGCATTCTTATAAATGAAGCCGATGGCTTTGGGGGGATTGCTGTCTGCACACAGAACGACCTTGAAGAATGCTTCGGGCACTGTAATTTTGTGCTTCTTACCAATGGTACGGTGACGTTGGTCATAGAGAATAGGACCGCATACAATGTATATCTTGCCTTCTTCTTGTGCCCAACGGCGGCATGACTCTTCCAGTTCTTTCCAGTCGCCACGGTTTAGATTGTGGTTCTGCGGGCAAATGTTTGTCATGTAGAAGCTCTCTTGCATGGCTTTCCAGTGCCAGCGGTTGTCACCGGCCGGACACATATGTCCGCGGTCCATGCCGGCTCCTTTGTAGTCATCGGTGGTTACTGCCTCGTGCTCAGGCAGGTCGGGGTCGGGCAGGAACTTGTCTGTACGGCTTTCACGCTCCATCAGTTTTTCGGGAGTGAGTTCCCAGGCTACCCAATTGGGTATCTTTAAATCTTTGTTGTAGGATACTGTGTAGCCTTTCCGCTGGAGAATCTGTTCGGAGACGTTCTTCAGCTTTGCCGGTATTTCAAGGCGTGTGCCTGCCGTGAGTTCTATCTTGGCAGGCGTAGAACTCTTTTGCCTGGCATCCGAAAGTATCTTTGCAACGGGTTCATAGGCAAGGCAGACCGCACATATAAACAATATAAGATAATAGACGCCTTGCGATTGTTTCTTTTTTTTTCGTGCCATGCCGGGATTAGTGTTGGATAATCATTTTGGCCCTTTCCAGTGCCACATTTATGTTCGGACAGATATTTTCTTCGCCCAACAGCTCATAGAAGCCCGATTTTTCCAGTACCTTATGTACCTTTTCATTGACACCGGAGAGCACAATGGTTATTTTTTCCTTTTGGGACATCTCACAAAGGCTTGTCAAGTTGTGGATACCGGTAGAATCGATGAACGGAACTTTACGCATGCGGATGATGCGCACTTTGGGGCGGTCGCCCAGCCGCGCCATGATTTCTTCGAATTTGGTGGCGATGCCGAAGAAGTAAGGACCGTTTATTTCATATACTTCCACATCCTCGGGGATTATCAGGTGCTCGTCATTGCTTGCAATGTCCGATTCTGCATTCGGGTCTATTTCATCTTTGATGACGGATATTTCGGTAGTCTCCATGACGCGGCGCATAAACAGCACGCAGGCAATCACCAGACCTACTTCAATGGCAATAGTCAGGTCGAAGATGACGGTCAGGAAGAAAGTAATCAGCAGTACCGTGACATCCGATTTAGGATTCTTCAATAATGCCTTGAACGTACGCCAACCACTCATGTTATAGGATACTATGACCAGTACACCCGCCAGGCAAGCCATTGGGATATACTGTGCCAGCGGCATGAGGAACAGTAGGATAAGCAGCAATACCACTGCATGCACCATGCCTGCTACGGGAGTTTTTCCTCCGTTGTTGATGTTTGCCATGGTACGCGCGATGGCTCCGGTGGCAGGGATACCGCCAAACAGCGGGGTAGCCATGTTGGCAACACCTTGTGCTATCAGTTCCGTGTTGGAATCGTGTTTGTCGCCTATCACACCATCGGCCACGGTGGCAGACAGCAAAGATTCGATGGCACCCAGTACAGCGATTGTAATGGCTACGGGGAACAAGTTCTTTATCGCTTCCCAATCCAGGGCAGGCATCACGGCATCCGGCAGTTCGGCACGGATGCTGAAACGGTCGCCGATGGTATCGATACAATCAATGCCTCCATATACTTTCATCAGCCAGACTGCCACTGTCACCACGATGATGGCAATAAGTGACCCCGGAATCTTCTTCGAGAACCGCGGTGTAATGGCAATGATGAAGATGCTGACAATACTTACAATCGTGTTCCACCAGTTTACGGTATCGAAATGTCGGAAATAAATCATCCATTTTCCTACAAAGTCTCCCGGAACTTTCTCTCCTCCGAACGTCAACCCGAAAATATCGGCAATCTGCGTAGTGAAGATGGTGACGGCAATACCGCTTGTAAAACCTACGATGATGGGATAGGGGATAAACTTAATGACAGCTCCCAGCTTGAACACTCCCAGCAGGATGAGCAGTACGCCTGCCATCAGTGTGGCGACAATAAGCCCCGATTCACCGTATTGCTGGATGATGCCATAGATAATGACGATGAACGCACCGGTCGGTCCTCCAATCTGTACCTTGCTCCCACCCATCAGGGAGATGATGAAACCGGCTATGATAGCCGTAATGATACCTTTCTCCGGTGATACGCCGGAGGCGATACCGAATGCAATGGCAAGCGGGAGGGCAACGATACCTACAATGATACCTGCCATAAGATCGGCTGTGAACGTCTCTTTCGAGTAGTTTTTTAGTGTAGAAAACAGCTTTGGTTTGAATGCTAAAATTTTCATTTTATTAATGCTATGATACGTTAATGTATACGAAAATTATATGTGATTTTATCAGTTTTGCTAAATAGAGGTTGCAAAATTACATAAAATAAATCTAATAGTATGTTTTTAAGCATATAATTTGATTTAGATAGAATTTATCAATGATCCGATAGAATTTATTAATAAAGAAAAACATACTTATTTTGAACATAATCCGTATATTTGTGTTATAAATAAACAACACTGACGTAATTATACTAATTAATTAAATATATAAGACTATTATGGCTAAAAGTATTAAAGGTACTCAAACAGAGAAAAATCTGTTGACATCATTTGCCGGAGAATCACAGGCAAGAATGCGTTACACTTATTATGCAAGTGTTGCAAAAAAAGAAGGTTACGAACAAATCGCTGCTATTTTTACTGAAACGGCTGATCAGGAAAAAGAACATGCAAAACGTATGTTTAAGTATCTTGAAGGCGGTATGGTAGAAATTACTGCCAGCTATCCTGCCGGAGTTATCAGTACTACTCTTAACAATTTGTTGGAAGCTGCTGCCGGTGAGCATGAAGAATGGTCGCAAGACTATCCGCATTTTGCCGATGTAGCCGAACAGGAAGGTTTTTATGAAATCGCTGCCATGTATCGCAATATTTCTGTTGCCGAAAAAGGCCATGAAGAAAGATATCAGGCTCTGCTGGACTCTCTGGTCGAAGGCAAAATTTTTGAACGTCCGACCAAGGTCATTTGGGAATGCGCCAACTGCGGCCATCGCGTAGAAAGCCCGAAAGCGCCGGAAAAATGTCCGGTTTGCGATCATCCGCAGGCTTATTTCTTTGAACTGCAGGAAGAATTCTAAGCCATATCTGCCAAGAAAGAGCCGGTACATGACGTGCCGGCTTTTTTTATTGCATAAATCTCAAAATAACGGTTTAAAAGGCCGTTTTTTGCGCTACAATAACGAATATTTTGGTCAGGAAAGGGTTTTACCATGCTGTTGTCAAAGATTTTGAAAGACTGTAAGAAAGACATTGAATTCCCAAAAACCGCCGTTGATTCGCGCAAAGTCGAAAAAGGCGATCTGTTTGCGGTTTTTACCGGTTCGGCGGAACTTAACCGGCAATATGCCGAAGATGCCGTTCGCCGCCACGCTGACCAGATAGCTGCCGCGCCCGCTCAGGTGCGGATTGGCGCTGAACTTATGCACGCTCTCGGCAATGCGCGCGTCGATGCCCGAGCAGGCGATCGTCAGGCAGTAACGCCCGCTGCAGTCGATGAGGTCGAGCGCCTGCGTTTCGCCGTTCCAGAGATTTTCTGCGTCGAGGAACTTTTCGTAGTCCGCGCCGAAGTTTTTGAGAAAATCGTTGCCCGTGCCGATGGGGATGCAGGTCATCGCGGCGTTGGCATAGCCCGCGATGCCGTTGGCGACCTCATTGACCGTGCCGTCGCCGCCGCAGGCATAGAGCCGCACCTCTTCTCCGCTCTCGGCAAGACCGCGCGCGAGCGTGGCCGCGTGGCCGACCGACGCGGTGAGCATACACTGTACGTCCAGACCGTGCTTTTCCCGCAGCGCCTCTGCCATCGTGTAGATGCGCTGGCGGCTGTCGTTCTTACCGGCCGACGGATTGATGATAAAAATGTGTTTCAAGGCGTTTTCCTCCTTACACTCTCTTCCCATACATGAACAGGTCGCACTTGAGCATACCGTTGTAGAGCTTGCGCTTTTTGTCGGCTGTGCGGCCGAAGCAGCGCTCAAACTCCGTGTGCGACGAGAGCACATAAACGCGCCACGTCTCCGGCAGCTTATCCACCGCGCGGCCGAAGGCGCGGTAAAGCTCCTCGGCCTCCTTCTGCTCCAGCAGACGCTCGCCGTAGGGCGGATTCGTCACAACGCGCCCATACTGCCCGCCCCAGTGGAAGCGCGTCGCATCGTCCACCTCAAAGCGCACCGTATCGTCCACCTCAGCAAGCTCCGCGTTGTGCCGCGCGATCTCAACGGCGTGAGGGTCAATGTCGCCGCCCCAGATCTCGTAGGTCTTGTCGTGAAATTCATTGTCCATCGCCTCGTCCGCCGCGTCGAGCCATATTTTTTTGTCCACCATCGCCCAGTGCTGCGCGGCAAAGCTGCGGTTCAGACCCGGGGCGCGGTTCCTGGCGATCAGCGCCGCCTCGATGGCGATGGTGCCGCTGCCGCAGAAGGGATCGCAGAACGGGTCGCGCCCGTTGTAGTGCGAGAGCTTCACCATCGCGGCGGCCAGCGTCTCCTTGAGCGGAGCCGCTACGCCGACGGCGCGGTAGCCGCGCTTGTAAAGCCCCTCGCCGCTCGCGTCGAGGCAGAGCATCACCTCGTCCTTCATGATCGAGAAGCGGATCTGATAGCGCTTGCCGGTCTCCGGCAGCTTTTCAAGCCCATAGGCCGCCCCGAGCCGCTCGACGACCGCCTTCTTCACGATGGACTGGCAGGCGGGAACGGAGTGCAGCGTGGAGTTGATGGAATAGCCCGTCACGGGGAACTCGCCCTCGCGGGGGATCCAGTCCTCCCAGCGCACGGCGCGGGTGCCCTGAAAGAGCGTTTCAAAATCCGTCGCGCGGAAGCTCGCGAGCACGAGCAGCACGCGCGCACCGCAGCGCAGATTGATGTTCAGCCGCGCGAGGTCGCGCTCCTCGCCGCGGCACAGCACACGCCCGTTTTCCACGCGGACGTCGGCAAGACCGAGCTTTTTCACTTCATCGCCCACCAGGCTCTCGAGCCCCAGCAGGCAGGGAATGGCAAATTGCAGCATGGTGTTTCCATCGCTTTCCTCTTTCGTTTTTTCCAGTATAGCGGACGCGGCGCAAAAACGCAATCGTCCGCGCGCAAAAAAAGCATGGTAATTCCCCTCGCCCTATGGTATACTATGGAAAAGCCCCAAACGCCCCTCCGGCGGGCAATGTAACGTTAAAGTTGCGCGCCGGACAGGCAAAAACGCAAAACGCAAGCGCAGGTTGGTGGAAAAAACACGGCGCGGGCGGTAGGATAGCCACACAGAGAGAAACGGAGGAACAGGGAAATGGCCTTTGGCGAAAAGCTGCAGGAGGTCCGAAAGCAAAGCGGCATGACGCAGGAGACCTTTGCCGAGCAGCTGCACGTCTCGCGGCAGGCGGTGTCGCGCTGGGAGTCCGGCCGCGGCTACCCGGAGATCGAAAAGATCCTCTACATCTGCCACCGCTACCACACGACGCTCGACGCGCTCTTCGCTGACGAGCTTCCGCCCGTCGAGGCGGAGGAGGCCGAGGTCGAGCAGCCCATCGCCGGCAAGCCGCTCAAGCGTTCCTTTGTTGACTTTCTCAGCAATCTTTCCCCCTATGACAAGCTCATCGGCGGCACGCTGATCTTTATCGTTCTGCTCTCGCTGATGGCGCTTGCCCACAGCATGAAAGGAGGTTCGGGAGGCAACATGACATTCGTATGGATCGCCGCCATCGTCTCCCGCCGGGACTGCGAGCTGGCCTGTGACGAGGGCGCGCTGCGGCAGCTGGGAGAATCGGAGCGCATCCCTTACGGTCAAACGCTGCTGCGGCTGATCCCCGTGGCCGGACGGCCGGAAAGCCCCATGCTCTCCGCCACCACCATGACGGCGGGAAAGCGGGAATTGAAGGATCGCGTCACCCGCATCGCGGAAAACCGCCGCACCGTGGGCGTTGCTCTGCTGGCGGTGGTGACCGCCGCCGCGCTGGTATGCGCCCTCACCTTCACCGGGGCAAAGCCCTCCGTGCGGTCTCTGACCGGTGAGGAGCTGTCCGAGTACGCGCTGACGTTCAACACCGTTGACCGCTGGCAGGACTCTGCCGGGAATGACTGCACCCTCCGTCCTGTCCAGTTTTTGACCTCCGTCTATGACGATCCCATGAAGATCGATATGTATCACCTGTTTTACAACGGCGTTTCACCGGAACAGCCAATTTCCGCCGCAGAACGGCAAGAGCTGGTGGACACCTGCTATGACGGCTATGACCCGGAGGTGGATCTCATCAAAATCACCGCGGAGCAGGCGGATCACGTTCTGGTGCGCTGGGTCGATCTGCCCCTGGCAGAAACCGACGCGCTGAGTATGGGCAGCTTTGCCTATCTTGCAAATTATGACGCCTATTACCACTTCCACGGAGACACCAACGCCCTCGGTGATGTCTGTTTCTATGCCGGGGAGCGGAGCGGCGATACCGTGACCCTCTACTATCAGCCGGAGCAGTGCGGCGTTTATCTCATGGATACCGCCGGTTCCGGGGAGGAGGTCTGGGCCAAGGTCACGGTGGCCCCCCAGTCGGGCGGTGGCTTTAAACTCCGCTCCAACCAGCTTTGCGATCGGCCGGATGCTCTGCTGTCCTCCCGCCCCCTGACCGGCGAGGAGCTGGCCTTTTTCAACACGCAGTTTTTCAACAGTCAGACCACCAACGAATCCGGCGGCGTGCAGCACACGCTCCACAACCAGTTCCTCACCTGCCTGTATGCCGGCCCTCAGGACATCAACCTGTTCGACCTGTTCTACAACGGCGCCGGTACATGGGATGCGCCCAGTCAGGCGGAGCTGGAGCAGCTGGGCGTGTTAGCGGTGGACGGCAGTCAGATCTGTCCTACTTATAAGTTGACCACGGCGGCTATGGACGCCTTTCTGCTGGAAAACACCGGCCTGACGCTGGCGCAGACCAACAAGGTGGATCTGGACGCGTTTGACTACCTGCCGGGCTATGACGCCTACTATCTGACCAAGGGCGACACCAACTACCGCTCCGTCACCTTTACCAGTGGCGAGCGGGAGGGCAGCTATATCCGGCTTTACTGGAAGGATTTTTACTACGGCGGCGAAACCAATGAGTGCGTCATTCTGCTGGACCGGGGGGATGGACAGTATTGGTTCGTGTCCCACCTGCTGGTGGACAGCGACATTCCCTCCGCCTTTGCCTACCCGGAGGAGGAATCGTGGCTGACGATCCCCCTGGATGGTCTGCGGGCTTATGAACCGCAAAAAATGGCACTTGCCCGCCATTCTGATGACTGCGCCCAGCGGGGAGCTGGCTTCATCATTGACAGTGATGATGGCAATGATGCGCACTCCGTCCGGATCTACCGTTCCACTGACGGCAACGTCTACGCGGCGGTCATGCAGGCCGAAGCCGCCGGACGGAACGGTATGGCGGAGTGGGAGGCCGACGTATTTTTCACCGTCCCGGCGCTGGACGGCTGGAACGATGTCAACGATGTTCGGCTGTTCTTCTTCCACGATCTGCTGGGTCACAGCGGCTTTACGGTGTCCTATTCGGACTATCTCACCGGCGGGCCGGGTCGGGGCGGCTACATCGACACCGTCACGGATTACTACTATCTGGACAACAGCGGTACTCCCTACCTGCTGGCCCATGCCAAGGGGGACGCCCAGCTCATCGACCTGAATGGGGACGGTGCGCTGGAGCTGTGTACTGCCTCCGGTGCTTCCGGACAGATCTTCTTCCTGCGGGACGGCCGGTATTACGAAGCTGACGTCAAGGCTCTTTTGCAGGATGCCTGGCCGGAAATGAACTACTGGGATCACGCCAGCTGGGATCTCAACTACCGCCGCCTGACCGTCCGCGGTTTTGTGTCCATGCCTGCGTGGGCCACGGCGGAGCATCCCCAGCCCGACGCCGATTTCACCCGCTATCTCTACTACCGGGATGGGGAACTGCTGGTCTACAAGCCTGATAAGGACAGCCAGACAGCGGATCATGTAGTCGGAACGCCCGATGTACCGGAGCCTGTGCTGGCCGCAGCCAAGGCCACCGTACAGAAAGCCTATCAGGACTACAAAAACGGCGGATTCGACTCCGGCGCCGATCTTGATAACTGGCGGGTGGAGTATCTGTCGGAATCGTGGCGCCGGGCCTATCCCACCGGAGCGCTCATCGCCTATGACCTGAATTACGAGTACCACGCCCAAAAGCCCGCCAACGTTATGCTGGCTGGCGGGGCCTATGTGGACGAGGACGGCTGGCTCATGCCGGACTATCCCTACTGCCACTATCTGTTTTTCATCGAGCGGAACGGTCAATACACCTTCCTTGAGGAACAGATGATCAATGACGCCGGCCCCGGCTCCGAGATCTTTGAGGCAGAGATGCAGCGTTGGGCGGTGGAACTGGGCTTGACCTCCGTGTCGGATGCCGCGCCGGAGGAACTGCTGTTTCAGCTTTATGACGGCAAGGGCGGCAGCTTCCTGACCCAGCTCAGTGAGATGAGCGAGACAGACCGGCAGACTGTGTGCCGGAAGCTGGACACCATCCTGCAAGGGGGAACGGCGGAGCAGCAGAGCCTTTATCTGGATGCGGTGCAGACCATGGCGTGGTGTTCTCACTCCTTTGACGGCGCTCAGCGGGAGGCCTACGACTACTTTCTGGAGCATTCCGCCCGCTCGTCTCAGGCGGCCTACCGGGCGCAGGCTGTGATGGACGCACTGACCGGCGGCGGAGCGGTGCAGATGCGTCTGGAACCTGCCGACGGCGTCCGGGGCGGCGACTATACCGTTGGCGTTTCCGACGGCAGCGGTGCTGTCCGGGCGCAGGGCTTTTCCGGCAACTTTTACTGGGCCACGGCCTCGGACAGCGATCCCTCCGGCAGCAGCATCACCCTGCAAAGCCCGGACGGACGCTGCACCATTACCGCGTGGGAGAATTCCTCTATCGTGCGCTGCGAGGAACCGGGGGAAACCGCATGGCTGATGGCGGCCTCCACCTCCTCTGCCCCATATGACGGCAACACCGTGTTTACCTATCTGCGGAAGTGGTACGATGAGGCGGAATTCAACGCGCTGGTGGACAGATTGATCGTTCCGGCGGATGGCCGGAACCGGGAGGAACTGGCCCAGAGCTGGCTGGACGCCGTGGGCGATGTGACCATCCATCAGGTGACGCCGGGCAGCAAGTACGAAAATTCCTTCGTGCAGAACCGGGTCACGGTGGAAAGCGCGGAACCGGCGGCCGGTCTGTATGACCCGGAACTGCTGGCAGGCCAGCATTTCACCTTCACCAACGAGCGCATTTTCGTGCCGGGGAACTACCGCTCCAAGGAGCAGCAGACGGTGAACAGCAGCGCCAGAGCTTATCATGGCGAATATGGACCCATGCCCGGCGGCGGGGCCTTTCTGGATACCCGCTCCGGCCTGCTGTACCAGACGGCGGACGGCTGGAAGGGGACGTTTGCCCCCTGAGGGGGATCTTTTCAGAAAAGTCTGGCAAAAATAAAAGAACATAACCGGCGGATTCATTGACTGATTGGACGGCCGCAATGGCTGCATCCAATGAAAAGGAAGTATATGGAAAGCATGAAGCAGAAATTTTTCTGCGCCGCCGTGCCGCTGGTAATGCTGGCGGTGTCCGCGGCCCTGAGCGTATTCGTTTACCGATTACCGCAGCCGGTGCGGGAGCCGCTGCCGGTCCTCATGTATCACCACATGGTCCCGGACGGGCAGGACTGCAATGACATGACCGTGGCCCCCGGCAAGTTCCGCTCCGACTTGGAGACCGTTCTGGCGATGGGCTATACGCCGGTGCTGCCCAGAGAATTGGCCGCTGGGAACGCCCTGCCGGAAAAGCCCATCCTCATCACCTTTGATGACGGCTACCGCAGCAATTACGATCTGGTGTACCCCATTTTGCAGGAATACGGCGTAAAGGCCTGCATTTCCATCATCGTCCTCATGCCGGATCTGCCTACGGACAACTTCTGCACCTGGAACCAGCTGCGGGAAATGACGGCCTCCGGTCTGGTGGAGATCGGCTCCCACAGCTACCGCCTCCACAACTTAGGCGGCGACGGCGGCAATTTTGAGTCCGGCGGGGCCAACGGCGTGGAACGCCGCCCCAACGAGTCCGATGCGGATTTTCAGACCCGCGTGCTGGATGACATCCAGCTGAGCCATAACCGGATCGCCGAGGAGCTGGGCAGTGTCACTTGCTTCGCCTATCCCTTCGGCTGCTCCGACCCGGATGCCAAAGCATTGGTGGACGAATTGTTTCCTGTGACCCTGATGACCACGCCCAAGTGTGCCGATCTGGCCAAGGGACTCCACGATCTGCCCCGGTTCACCGTTACCATGAAGACCGATCTGGAAAAACTCCTGCGCTGACCATACATCGCCCGCCTGCGTATAAACGCAGGCGGGCGTGTGACTGTCAATAGATGTGGTAAATTCTCCGTGACGGTAAGGAAGGGTGTGCGCGGGAAACCCAAGAAGGGGAAGCAGGCGAAGCGCCGCCAGCGGCGGATGAAGCGAGCCTGTTTCGAGGATGGCCCCCGGTTTTCGGGGGCAAAGCACACGGAAACCGGCTGGGCCGACGGTGTATTCCTGC
>OIYT01000791.1_pt1 | contig 26674 bp, 16 predicted proteins | sample 1588201 | NCBI WGS metagenome assembly OIYT01 (sample SAMN03283260) | human gut metagenome | biome: human-associated habitat; material: feces | host: Homo sapiens | place: USA | collected 2013
GGAACAAGTGGGCCTGCCAGTTCGCTGAGGAAAAACAACTTGCCGGGGAAGGTTGGCATATAACTGGAGGTGACCCACATATTGGGACCATAGTGCAGAGTGGTCAGAAAACTCATGCCCTGCCATCCCATTCCGCGCCCCAGAGCACCATCTGCACCGCCGATGATGTAGTCTGCTTGAAGCAGAAGAGCGGGGCCGACTGTATTTGCACGGCAGGGAACCAAAGTGGTACGGCTCTTGAAGCTGGTAATAGCGTTTTGCTCAACGGTTAACGGGTGTAGCTTCGCACCCAAACGGTAGGGTTGGGCTTTCCACTGAGCTTCGTTCTCATACTCTGCGGCAAAATGAGGTTCCCAAAAGGCAATGTGACACATGCGTCCGATGCCGAAAATCAAAATAAGTTTGGCGCCTTCGGCTTTCAGTGTGGCAATCTTTTTGGGGTATGTTGGCAAATTATCCTTTGTTGCGAAGTTGCGTTGATCCTCAGGGACTGTCAATTCTCCCAGAGGATTGAAGAAAGCTTCTTTCATGCAGAACTCAAAAGCAGCAGGATTTGTACTGGGCAGGGTGTTGCCGTTTTCATCGGACCATTCATCCATGTTGAAGGTGTAAACATGGTCACAGGATACCTTCCATTCCTTCAGGAAGAATACAGCCCATTTGTACATTCCCATCGGGCCGACGGGGATAATCAATGCCAATTTTTCTCCGTTGTCGCGGGCGTTTTTGATTTGCAGGGCGATCTCGTGTCCCATGCGTGTGTCAAACTCGTGAACATTTTCACAAGGAATAGGGTGGAAATCTTTGTTCCAGAATTCCTCCCGCTGGATGCCTTTTTCGCAGCAGGCATCCATTTTCTCCAGATCCCATCCAGCTGGATAGAATCCTTCAAGCAGGGAATGCTTAACAGTGGTCATAAAGTTCATTTTTATCCTCCTTTGTGTTTCTTACGGGAGAAGTCGCTGTGCGGCTCCCTTTAAATAGTACTGTGCTTGCCGGAAACCCTCGGCATAGCCTACACCGCATTGATAGCCTCTGTAACGGGAACAGGTTTTCACCATGTCGGCAAAGTCAATTCCGTCATGCTCGCGCATCCAAACCAATTGACTCTCGTGACAGTTCAGCATCCGGATTTTAAGATCGATTACATCGGAAATATCTACAAACTCTGTCGGCACGAAGTTGACCCCGGCGAGGGTGTCCATATAGTATATTGGAACCAGTTTTGCAGGGAGAGTACTGTTTGTGCTGAACTTAGAATTTGAGAGATGGTAATTTGGCAACGTCGCAGTAAAACTGGCATCAAAGACCAACCTAGATACGGCTGTGTGATCTGGCATATAGTCATCTGGATTATGGGTAATGATTACATCAGGATGTGCGTATTTGATGACATCGACAATGGCATCTCTGGCCGCGCGATTATTATCATAAATCTCCAAATCGTTAAAACCGGCGCATATTACCTCAATGCCTGCAAGACTGCCAGCCTTGCGAGCTTCTGCTGCGCGGATTAGTGTAAGTTCATCCGGAGGGATAATTTCATGCCCCAAGTTACCAGTTGAGGCATGACATACGATTACTTTATCACCGCGCTGCGCATATTTGGCTAATGTACCGGCGCAAGCGATTTCTACATCATCCGGGTGGCATCCAATGGCCAAAACATTCATTTGCGATTCTCCTTTATTTGAATACATTTATGTAGTGAGGATTATCAAAAGAAACAGTACAATACATGCTTATTTGCGATGTCTAAAGTAGTTCTCTCAGAGGGGGAAATATGGATAATTGTCTGAGCAGGCTTATTGTAGATTATCTTAAAGAAAATATCATGGCTATTTTCGAACGAATAATGATATTTATCGAACAACACCATGGTTTAATGCCTTGCCTTAAAATAATGTGACTTGCGATAGGCAGAAGGGGTTTGACCAAACTGCTTTTTAAATGCGCTGATAAAATAAGAAGAAGAGGAAAATGAAAGCGCATCGGAGATCTCTGCAATACTTAACATATCGAGACTTAGCATATGCGCGGCCTTATTAAGTTTGGCAGTAATGATATAGTGTTTCGGGGAAACGGTGGTTTCCTGCCAAAAAAGATAGCGAAAGTGCTTCTCACTTACGTGATTCATTTGCGCCAACTCTTTGACAGTGATAGGCTGATTTATGTTTTGGTTGATATACAGAATGGACTTGCGAACCATAGCATGATAAGAAGAATGGGCTGAATGAATATTAAGCTGGGATTGAATTTGCCCTAGAAGATAGATGCAGAGCCCGTTAGCTTGAGTCAAATGATACTCGTCGTTGCAGTCAAGAAGGCGAATGATCTCCAAAATTAGCTGTCGTTCGGAATCCAACTCTTCCAACGGAAACGGTTTAAATAATGGAGGAAAATCACTCGCCATGAAAAACCAAAGGCAGTAAAAGCTCCATGTACTGTTGCCCGTATATAGCCCTTGCAGATCTGAATAGCGGATGAAAATAATTTCGTTTTCATGAACGGCCACCGATGTTCCATTGTGGTTAATAATGCCTTCTCCACTGGTGGTATGAATAAAACCAATAAAATCATCATCCGGCGCAATAATTCCAGAATGGGCAAAAGGGTTTTTGTAGAAATGCTGTGCTTTTGTGATATAGACGGAAACCAAGGATAGCCCCATAGGCTTCCGAAGTGTATTGGTTGCATATATGTTTTCAGCCATACCACTGCCTTCTTTCCTCATATGAAGCAAAACAAGTTAGAATCAAGAAAATTGTACTATTTAATTTTAGCACAAAACAAACGCTTTGGCTATATTGATGAATTAACAGGTTCGAAAAGTGATGTTATGTGTGCGAATTATAGCATGACATCCGGTGGGGGCGATTATATAATTAAAAAGAAGATGGGAAAGAAGAAACAAAAGACGATGATTTCCCAAAGTTGAGAGGAGTTTCAGAGCTCTTATATAGCCTAAAGATGGTATAAATCAGGTTTTTAACATGATTTTATAAGAGAAAGAAACTGCAAGGAGAACAAATAGTCGCGGACAAATAGTAAATAAATTCACGTGAAAATGGACGATTAAAGGGAGAAAAAATGCTAATTGATTTTTTGGGCACTGGTGCAGCGGAGGGAATACCGGCCATTTTTTGCCGATGCGCGATATGCGAAAACGCACGCAGAGTGAAGAACAAGGAAATACGGATGCGCACAGGTGTGGTTATCGACAAAACTCTGCTAATTGATTTTTCACCGGATTCACTGGCGCAGTCACTTCGTTTCGGTATTGATTATTCTGGATTACAGACGCTACTGGTGACACATACACATGCGGATCATTTTGCGGTAGAAGATTTGCTCCTGCGCGCTCCGTGCAATTCCAAAAATCGGACTGTGCCAACACTTAATATATACGGCAATTCTGAAATGGCGCAGAAGCTGAATGAGGCAATCTATGATAATGAAGTGGTCGAGAGTATAAATGTTATAACTCTTCGTGACGGCGAGGTAATTCAGGCTGGAGAGTATCGAGTACAGGCTTTTAAGACGATACATATGGAGACAGAAGAAAGCCTCATGTACTTAATCTCTAAGGATGGAAAGACATACCTTCATGCGCTCGATTCTGCAGAACCGCTGGAGGAAACCTATGAGTTGCTTAGTAAAACAAATGCGCATATTGATGTAGTTTCCTTTGATTGTACATTTGGATTACTGAAAGAAGAATTCTATGGGCACATGAATTTTTGGCAGAATCTGCGCGTAAAGCAGCGCTTGGAAGAAATTGGCGCCGTAGATACTTATACACGTTATTATTTGACTCATATTTCCCATTATGCGGGAAATACGCAGAACGAACTAGAATTTGAGGCAAAACGATACGGATTTGAAGTGGCATACGATGGGCTGCACGTTCTTGTGTAAATAAACGCGAGATAAAGGCGAAGATATGATATATAAAATTGAGGAGGCTTTTGAAAATGGTGAGAAAAAAGCTTGCGCTGCTAATTATATTGCTTGCGGCGACTGCCTTGGTTGCTGTTGGAATGAGCGGGTGTGAAAAAACGGCCTTTCGGGAGGAGTCTACGGGTGAAAGCGGGCAAATACTCGAGCCTGCAGACATCAGGGCAGAAGTGGGATTATACACTGGTATTGCAGATGATTTGGCGTCGTTGAATTTGCCTGATGACGTAACAGATGTGTTTCCTCAAAGCGTTACCTTTGATGATGCTGTGCTGGAACTGTCGGAAGATGCTACGAGTATTTATCTGCCCCAGCCAGGGACATACACGGTTCAGTATGGAATGCATACCGCTGAAGGAAAGTCGGCAACAGGCTCCTACCGTATCATTGCGGAGAATGTGGAAAGCATGCCGTGCCTTGATTTGCCTATGTTTATGACAACGTGGCTGCGCGAGGATAATACAGTTGCGATTCCCGCTGTTAATGTGATTTGTGGCGCATCTACAACTGTTACGGCGACGGTTTCTGATGGTGAAAAAGAAATCCCTGTCAAGGATGGTGCGTTTGCTGCAGAGGAAAAACTATATACGATCACCTATACTGTGACGGATGAACAGGGACATTCCGCACAGCAGCAAGTATTATTGTTGGTCAACCCAGTTGGTATAATTAATGATTTCAATACTGCTGGCGAGGAAACACTCTGGGGATATGAAACTCGAATCGATGGCGGCGAGCTGTTTATCGAAAGTGCAGCAGGAAATACACAGATTGAATGCGCCGAGAACTTTCTTTGCGGCGATTGGAGCAATGGCAACACACTTCATCTGGTTATGCGCAATAACAAGGCAGGAGAAGCTGTTGTAGGCGTTGAAGTTATGAGCGACGGTGCATGGAAAAAACTCTCTTCCATTAAGTTGAATGCTACATCGCCCAATGAAGCGCTGACCAGAACGGATGGCGAACTGGCGGACTTCGCAGTAGCACTGGCCGGAATTAATAAAGTGAATGGAATTCGTATTACTGCCAAATGCGATGGCGGCGTTGGAATTGCTGTGGACAAGATATACATTGCCAGCGAGAATGAAGGAACTTCAAACGACGCAGCCGTTGAGTTAAACTCTTTATATCCGCAAGAGGTACTGCAAAAGGCACTCGATATTTACATTCCTGAGGCGAACCAAAATGCAGTTCACTACCAGATCAATGCGTCGTCTCTTGCTGATGTTCAGATCGGGCTTGAGTATGAGAACACAACAATTTACACTCGGACTACATTGGAGAAGGGGACAAACGATTTAATTCGTATTCCTATCCTCGAGGACGAAAATGCGGTTGGAGTTCTAAAACGCATTACTGTGCGTAATATGGAAGACTATTCCGTTGCAGTATCAATTGGGAACGTTGACTGTGAAGTTGTAGACAGCATCAAGGATTACTGCATGAGCGCCGATACATCTTTTGCGCTGGCCTATGGTGATACGTTCTATACTCCCAATCCCATTATGCTGGATGAGCGGTATTACAGCAATTTGTCTGTAGAACTTTATCAGCAGAGCGAAAAAATACGCAATCTCTCTGTAGGGGAAGCCCTATATAATGAGAAAAACGTATCCGAGAGCCTCCAATCCGGTACGGCCTATTCCCTTCAATATTCATTCGTGGATGGGGTATCCGGAGAGTCAATCAGACTGGTTTATCCACTTGTTGCGATGAAGCACACACTGAGTACCACACTTGAAGCGGCGACGATGTATGTGGGCGATCATGCCGAGATTACTGCGGTACCGGATAGCGAGATTTTTACACAGGAGCAACTGCAAAGGGCGGACATCAGCAGCTACTATCGAGAGAAAGGACGCAAGAAGTGGGTTCCTTTTGAGAGATTCAACGCTGATAAGAGTAAACTATACGAGCTGAAGTATGTGGTCAGTCTTGACGGATTCCGTAGCGAAAAGCGGCTTGAACGGTTTGTTCATAATAATACTGAGACAGTGGATTTTGAGTATGAACCAGCGGCGGTTGAGATGAGAGCAGTGTACTATTCTGATGTACCTGACTCTTATATCGATGAGCGCTTTTTGCACGATGGCGGTTTTTACGATCTGAAGCTTAATGAGTATAGTGCGGAAGCGAATGTTTCTACTGACTGGTCTGTAAGCGGAAAACAATCGTATAGGTTCCACCATGATATCAATGGCTGGAATGGCTTCCGTATCGCACCGAATATGGCTGAGAAACCGGTCAATGCCGTGCGCTTCTGGGCCAATGCATCTGTGGGGCAGAACACGCAGATTTCCCTACTTACATCGCAAGGCTGGGTCTACTCGGAAAAGTTCGATATGAAGGCTGGCGAACATCAGTACACAGTATATCTTGAACGTGATGATGTAACGGATGTTAGCGCATTTACGATGCAAATGATAGGCGGAATTACGGTATATATCGATGATGTTGAGATTACCTATGTCAATACATTATCTATGTCTCAACTGGAGTATCCGACAACACTTGATATTTCCAATGGGATTGAGTTGGCACGTCCGGAGTTATATTCGGATATCTTCACTGAAGCACAATTGGAACAGGCCGTGTGGAAATGTGCCTATTCTATTGATGACATAGAGGAAATTGAAATTTCACCAAATGCTGATGGTGTATATATTCTGAACCTGAAAAAGGGCGGCTATATAACCGTCACGTGGACGGCGCAAGTGGAGCAGGAAATAGCTACGCACACGACGAGATTCGCGGCAGGCATTGTGCCGTTTGATGTTGCAATTCAGACTGGCCGCCTGTATCAGAAGGTTACCATTATTGCTCCGGAGTATGATGATCTTATTAACGAGAGTAAATGCCAGAGCAAAGTTGAGTGGCGCTTACAAGATGGTGAATGGGAAGCGACAGCGGTTGGTGAGAAGATTCCCCTGAATGCAGTTGGTGTGTACGAACTGAGGTATACGGCAGAGTACCCGCTAACAGAAGCGAAGACAATCTATGGTGAGCGAATCTATAAAATTATTGTCCCTGAGAAGGATGTACTATGGCACTTTGAAGATAGCGACCCTTGGTACGGTGCGCAGCCTTATGATTGGAATCTTCCTGTGGTTTCCTCCGTTGTTGAAACCAAAGAAGATGGATCACACTGGTTGGCGGTCCACTCCTCGGAAAACTATGATTCCTGGCGCGGCATTACTGCAAAGAATGACGAGGGCATTAGCACGTGGACAAGAACAAACAAATTAATTTTCACGATAACTGCTACGAAAGATTATCCAGAGGCGACGTTCTGGCTAAAAACGGATAGAGGCGAAGAGTACAAGAGCGTCAAACTCCAAAAAGGTGAAAATCAGATCGAGCTCACACTGACTAAGCCGTTTGAGAAGCTACATACCTTTAGTATTTTCATGCCTGCAGGACGGGAAACAATTTATATTGACGACATCCGGACGGGTATGACATCCATCCCCAAACCGGCTCGTCCGCCCAGAGGAGAAAATGTGTTTGAGGACTTTGAGTATGAGCTGCCGGATGGAGCGAGCTTCTATGCGCTGGACACGCTGCCCTGTATTGAAGAGCTGGATGACGGCAATCATGTGCTGTCGGGGCAGTATAGTGTTGATGGAATTGGTTGGCTTGGCGTTAAGGATGCCAGCTATGATCTGGGGCAGAGCGTAAACAAGATTTGCCTTGTCCTTATGCAGCACACAACAAATCCTGTCAAGCTGAAGCCAACAGATTTTTGGATTGATACTGATGCCGGTGGGATGTACCCGATGAATGTTAAGCAGGAAGGCGACATCTATACTCTGAACTTTGCGAAAACCTTCACTCAGGTCAAAACACTTGCTGTGGCAATCAGTAAGAATATGGGCATTGTTTATCTGGACAATTTTGAGTTTGTTACAAAAAATGATGACGATGAAAGACCTCCTATGGCAGAAGGGGTGATTGAAGACTTTGAAGGCGGGCTTCCGGAGGGATCCGATTTCTATGCATCGAACACATTGCCGCACTTTGAATCTGTAGATAATAATACCGTTCTGGCTGGCCAGTATAACGCAGATGGAATTGCGTGGCTTGGCATAAAGAATGCTAACTATCGAATTGGAAAGAGTGTGCGGAAAATTCAGATTAATTTAACGCAAAACTCTAGTACGTCGGTAACAATGAAGCCTGCAGACTTTTGGATTGACACAGATGTTGGCAGCTTGTATCCGGTGGACCTGGAAGTAGTGGGCAATGTATACACGCTGACCTTTGCGCAGAGCTTTACAGAGATCAAAACATTTGCCATCGCAATTAGTAAAGACATGGGTGTTGTTTATCTGGATGATCTGCGAATTGTGAATGATCCGTTTGTTGTTATTATCCCGTTGCCCCACAGTGGAGTGGTTGGGACGAAGTATGTAGTCGATTTGCCAACTGTACCGGAAAATGCAACAAATGTTCTCTACACATTCAGGTATCGAACGGAAGAAAATGCCGAGTGGAAGACAATTCAGCAAATTAATGGCAGTTATGCGTTTATTCCTCAAAAAGAAGGAACCTACGAGTTAGCTTACTATGTTGTTGGCATGATGGAGGGAAAACAGTATCACTTTGAAAAGACTGTGACATTCCTCGTGAAAGCAAGAAGCCTGGATCCAATGTTGGTGGCTGACTTTGCGGATGGAGATATCAGTAATGCCAGCAGTCCCACCGCCGTAATTGAGCTTGTGGAGAGGAATGACGGTTATTGGCTGCGTACTTATTCTGGCGCAGGCGACTGGCTGTATCTGGAGAATCTTGGGTACTCTGCTGATGATCCAATTGATGCACTCCTGATTGAGATGGAGACCACGGCATTGGTTAAACCGGAAATGGTTTATTTGTACACAGATGAAGGCGCGTTCTATGCTCAGAAAGTGACGTCGGAAGATGGTTTCTATCGATTCTCTTTTGATAAGAACTTTGGAAAGCTGGATAAGATCGGGATTGAAATCAGCGCTGACGCTCCGATGTTCATTAAGAAGGTTCGCGCGCACACGAATCTGTTCCAAGTAGTGAATCCTAGTCTCGAAGACGGTAAAGTAGGGGAGACATACAATGTTGCGCTTCCTACTGTGCCAGAGACGGCAACGAACGTTGCCTATACGGTTCAATATCGTGTGAAAGATGCAGCAGAGTGGAAGATGATCGATCCGGTGGACGGCAAGTATGTGTTCACACCAGACACAGAGGGAATCTATGAGATTTATTATCAGGTGAGCGGAATTGTAGAAGAAAACCGATACACTTATGAAAAGATTCTGGAAATCACAGTGATAGATGAGACGATTCCCGCAGATCCGTATTTGATCGAAGAATTTGCAGACGGAGATGTAAGCAACGTCACGATTGCAACGGCTGAAGTGGTCATCGCAGAGAAGGAGGATGGCAAGTGGCTGTCTGTGTATTCTGGCGCGAGCGACTGGCTGTATCTGAATGATCTCAATTACTCCTGCGGCAGAACGATTGATGGAATAGAGATTGAGCTGACAAGTACGGGAACGATTGCTGCCGGTTCGCTGTATGTGTACACAGATCAGGGAGAATTCTATGCAACAGGTGTGACTAACGAAGGAAATATTTACAAATTTACTTTCGATAAGGAATTCACTCAACTGAACCGGTTGGCGATGCTCGTAGCGGCAGATTCTAAGCTGGAGATTAAGAAGATAAGAGCATATATCAATTCAATTGCCCTGAGGACTAACACTGGAGAGAATGCCGGGAATTGTTCTATTGCACTCTCTGCTTTCCAACAAATACCTGTAAACAGCACTTCTATGGTTCAGAATCGTGAGATAGATGTTTTGCATGAGATACGACTGTTTCGACAAATGATAACTACTCGATTACATAAGAATATGCAATCAAGAGACGCTTTGCAAAATTTCTACCAAATTAACAAGCTTGTGTGACGTCCTGGTGTTGGTTCACTGCCATGCCCCTTGTGATTATACCGCAAGGGGTATGGCAGATATTGAAAATTGCGCGGTTGCGGGCTTCGGCTCCAATTGGAAGGCGAATCTTAGACAGCATTATAAGCAACTAATTCATCAATATAAACATGAAAATCTCACGATCGGAGGGATCAAAGGATGAGAGAAAAATTCACGCAAAGGAAATGGGCTACTGCTCCAGCCACATTGCTGTTGATTCTGGCAATGGGTATGAGCGGCGGCCTTTTTGGATGTTCTTCGAGGGAAATATCATCAGATTCAAGTTTGCCAACGGAGACATCGCGAGATGCCGTGCAATATAGCGCACTGCCCATTGCGCAGGCGGAACCCAGAGAGTGCTTTGACGTTCCTTCATATTTACAGAAAACAGCCTTTGTAGGTGAGAAGGTTGTTATTGGCAAAATTGTCCCTGTCGAGGAAAAGGCGAAAGATGTTCGTTCTTATGTCGTTAATGGGAATGAAGTGGTTCAAACAGAGAGGGGAGTATTCTATCCGCAGCAAGAAGGAGTCTATCAATGTATATTTGAGTACACATTCGAGGAAGAACGTTATCGATATTCCTATAATGTGGAGGTTGCGGTGAAAGATGGGCCTGTGTTTTTGAGTGATCCCTTACTCCCGGTAGCGGCCGTTGCCGGAAAAAGTTATCAACTTCCAATCCTGCAAGCATTTGATTATCTTCAGCAGCAGGCAGTGGAGGTCACTGCTTCTGTATTATGCGGAGACGAGTCGGTTCCACTAAGTGAAAATGGCATGATTCAAGTCCCTGAAAATGGAGCGGATACGCTGATAGTTGTTTGGCAAGCTGGCTCTGGGGATAAACAAAATAAGCTGGAGCGAAAGATTCCTGTTGTTAATATTGGATCTGTTGACGAGATACAATATACGGAACTATTTACTAACGCTGGATGGAACGAGAAAACGGCGCAAGATAATGGAATTGTTCTTATGACTACGGCGCGCGCGTCTACAACTTTTGTAAATCCTGTAATTATTAACTCGACAGACATTCGCTTCGGATTTGGAGAAAACGACTGTGCAAGATCAATTGCTGTGACAATGACATCTTGCGAGGATCCTTCGGTATCGATTTCTGTTGCGTTTGATAAAGGACATCAAAGCGAGGGAACCGGCGCAGTCATATTGAATGGGCAGAGCAAGAAAAGCTATGCGTTTTCGAAAGGCAAAACGCTTGGCCTCCGATATAATGCTGCATCAAATCAGTACACAGATGCGGATGGAAATTTCCTGTTTTCACCAGAATTTGATATAAATGGTAACGAGTTTTCTGGTTTTCAAGGCGGCTGTGTTTATCTCAGTTGGCAAGTAGAAGATGTGTACGGTCGTTGCGATCTTAGAATCGAAAAGATTGGTACACAAATTTTCAATACAAGCACTAAGGATGTTATGTCTCCGACAGTTTCCTATGACCAGTTCAATAGTATATATCATTTGGGCGATGAAATTGTTGTTTCGGAGCTTCGCGCCGTAGATATGGTGGATCCTAATGCTGAGATGATTGTGTCTGCATACTTAGGTACAGGTGAAAACCTAACGCTGGTAGAAAGCACATATCAAAATAACGTTTTCAAATGCACTCCGACGAAGTCAGGTATGTATACCATTCGCTTCCAAGCATCGGATAGCTCTGGTAACGAGACAACACGTATGCGTATAATCTACGTTTATGATCGAACGAATCCGCAGATTACAATTGCGAATGAACTACCATCGGACGCAAAGCATAATAAAACTTTGAATCTTCCTGCAGCGATAGCGACAGATGACGAGGAAGTAACAATAGCACTGTATGTTATCTATCCCAGCGGGCAGATGCGTATGCTGCAGCACGGCGATTCTGTTGAAGAACAGGAGTATACCCTGACCGAGGAAGGCAAGTACCGTTTCCGTTATGTCGCAACAGATAAAAGTGGAAACAGTACGCTAAAAGAAATCACTGTTCAGGTTTCAGAGGATTGCGAAGGAACAGGGGGAAAAGCATGAAAGCCAAAAGAGTGATTGCATTATTACTTATTTTGATTTTAGTAATTGCTGCATTATGTGGCTGTAACAAAAAAGAATCAGAGGCATCCGGTACGACTGCTGGTAGCGAAAATGAATCCAATTTCAATCAAGCAATTGAATACTCGTCCACGATACTGGCCACCGAGAAAAAAAGTGATTATGTAATTGTAATCCCGGAAAGCCCCAGCGAGTATATCCAGTTTGCTGCAACAGAGCTGCAGACGCTTTTCTGCGAGGCAACGGGCGTAGAGCTGCCCATTCTCACAGACGAAAATGCGGTTGTCGCGGCGGATGGAAAGTACATTTCTGTTGGTAGAAATAAATTACAAGCTGAAAGTGGCATTAAGTGTGATTACAAGATTTATAGAGAGTCTGGCGCGAGATTGGTTACAAAGGGCGATTGCGTGATTTTAACTGGTGCATCCGACGAAGGCGCGCTCTATGCAGTGTATGATTTCCTGAAAGTTTTGTTCGACTATGAGTTTTATGATGTAGATGCGTATACACTAACGAAGAAGGAAACTGTAAATGTTCCTGTGCTGGATATAAGCGATATACCAGACATAGATTATCGGATGTATGGCGATTATCAACAGTATGATAGAGCCGGTGGTAACGAGAAACACGCCTTCCGCCTGCGCTATAAGGTCTATGGGCAAGGCTATGCGATTGATGGACATGCTGCAACACAAATTGTTTCTGAAGCACAATACTATGCCGAACACCCAGACTGGTTTTCCAACGAGACTGGTACGTTTGGAGGACAACAAGTTAGGCAGTTGTGTTATACAAATGATGAGATGACAGAGCAGTTCATTAAGAACGTCGAAGATATCCTCACAGAAAAACCGGATACAACTGCGATTTCCATTGCACAGGCTGATGTTAATGTCTGGTGCCACTGCGCGAAGTGCACCGAGGCTATGATGAAATATGGAAACGGAAGTCCCAACTTGGGTTCGGTGACGCAGAATCTGTTTGTCAATAAGGTTGTTAAGGCTGTAGATGAATGGCTTGCTGAAACATATCCAGGACGAAATATGACCTATATGATTCTTGCATACCATCAGACGGAAATGCCGCCGTCCCATAAAGATGAAAGTGGGAACTATGTTGCAAATGCGCCAGAGATGATTCTTCCGGATAATGTACTTGTCCAGTACGCTTCAATCTACACAGATCGAAATGTCGCATTTAAGGATAATTCATCCGAAAGTGGCACGATAAGAGCGTGGGAGGCCTGTACTAGTAATCTTCAGATTTATGAGTACCCTGCACACTATACACATGTGTGTATGCCGTATGATGGCCTGCATGTATTTGCGGACAATCTTCGTTTTGCGCACGAACTTGGGTTTAAATCTTACTACATGCAGGGGAACTTCAATACGGAATCTAGCGGTTTTACTCCTCTGAAGATTTATGTTGCTTCGAAATTGATGTGGGATACCTCGTTGGATCCAATGGAGCTTGCTTATGACTACATCGATCATTGCTATGGAGACGCTGCGCCTTATGTGAGGGAATTTTTTGATTTACTTCGCACGCAAATGGCATATCTTCGTGCAGAATGTAACTATGGTGCTGCTGTGTTTGAAACGGGCGTGACGACTACCAATTGGCCGCTTGCCACGATGCAATCCTATCAGGAGCTTTTTGAGAAAGCATATAAGGCAATTGAACATTTAAAGAGAACAGATCCAGAGCAATATGAGGTTTTGTTCCGAAAGATTATGATTGAAGAAATGTTTGTTCGGTACGTTGAATGCTCGCTCTATTTGAATGTCTACACGGATGAGCAAAAAGTAAAGATGATTGATGAGTTCGAAATGTATGCAATGAAATACGGCTTCAATTGCTATAGCGAAACGCAGCCGATGTCTGAAGTTATTGCCAATTGGAGGGCACAGATTCAAGCGTGAAAACAGTAATTTCAATACAAGATGGCGAACTCTGGTATGGGGGTGCAGTAGGACTCGGAGATCTCTACCCGCTGGATAAAGATAGCAATTTTGAGGAAGATTTTCGTGTCAACCAAACCCCCAATCAGTTAAATCCTGTCTTTTTTAGCAGTCATGGCCGCTACTTTTGGATGGAAGAATCCGGTAAAGTTACTTTTAGGAAAGGCACGATAGAGGTAGAGGCTGAATCTATCGAATTGGTTGATGCAGGAGCAACATTAAAAGATGCATCTCTTGCGGCATCTCGCAAACATTATCCACCGACGGGAACAACGCCAGACAGGCGTGCCTTTCTTGGACCGCAGTATTGCTCATGGGTTGTCCTTCTATGGAATCAAAATCAAGAGAGCCTTTTGGAATATGCTCGTGGCATCGTCAGGAATGGATATACCCCAGGTCTGTTTATTATCGATGACACATGGCAGAAAAACTATGGTGTTTGGGAATTTGATCGTAATAATTTCCCAGATCCCAAAGGAATGATGCAAGAGCTGCGGGACATGGGCTTCTTGGTTTCTATGTGGATCTGCCCTTATATTTCACTTGATGCGCCATATCTTTCGCCGGGCATTTTTGAGCACATGGATGCAGGGCGGGTTATAAAAAACGGAGACCGTCCACATATTGTTTCTTGGTGGGAAGGCTATTCTGCGCAGCTGGATTTTACCAAGGAAAGTGCAGCGGTGTGGCTAAATGAGCAGACAAAGCGGTTGGAAAGGGAATATGGCGTATCCGGCTTCAAGCTGGATGGCGGCGACCCTATCTACTATGGCAATGACCGTGAAGATGGAAATCAACAATCGATGCTGTATATCCAAAGCGTCGATAGTGATCTCAAAGAGGCGCGAAGCTGTTATAAGCTTGGGGGACAGCCGATCATTCAACGGCTGAATGATAAAGCGCACCTTTGGAAGACCGAATCCCCGGGAAGGCTGGGCCTAGATAGCCTAATCCCTTTGATGATGGCACAAGGCCTCGCAGGATATTACTATGGTTGTGCAGATATGGTAGGTGGCGGCCTTTCGGCTGATTTTATGGACAAGAGCGCCCTTGATGATGAATTGATTGTTCGCTGGTGTCAAGCTTCTGCACTGTTTCCGATGATTCAGTTCTCTCTGGACGTTTGGAATCGAAAGGGAAACCATGTAGCGGAGTACTGTAAAAAAGCGATGGATTTGCGTGAGACATTCGTCCCATATATTCTTGAGCAGATCGAGCACGCGTCGCATACTGGCATCCCGATAATACGCTATCTGGAATACGAATTTCCAAATAGTAATTTTGGACATGTTAAAAATCAGTTTATGCTTGGAAACAGATATATGGTTGCCCCAGTTTTGGAAAAAGGAGCAGTTGAGCGCAGCGTACACTTTCCTGAAGGTGTTTGGAGAGATATTACCGACAAAAAAATCTTCTTTCGCGGCGTATCAACTGTTGCGGCACCACTTGATAAGATTCCGGTTTTTGAACGGATCGGATAAAATAATTAAGGAGAACGATATATGTCAAAAGACTTAGTTGTTTTTGGTTACGGGCAGCGCGGATCAATCTATGCTTCTTATGCACGAGAATTCCCGGAGCAGTTTTACTTGAAGGCAATCATTGAAAATGATCCGAAACGCATTCAAAAGGCTCGTGTGGATTGCTCGGAGGTTCCGATTTACACGGACTATCACGCCTTTTTGAATGAACATATCAAGGCCGACTTGGTGGCAATAGCAACACAGGATAGACAACATCGAGAACATGCGATTGCAATGTTGAATGCGGGTTACAACCTGCTGCTGGAAAAACCAATATCGGTTAATCGGGAAGATTGCCTCGCAATTTATGAAGCAAGTATTCGCAATCAAAGAAAAGTAATTGTATGCTATGTATTACGATATTCGCCATTTTATTCAACGATTAAGCGAATTATTGAAAGCGGAGCGCTAGGAGAAATTATTACCATTCATGCCAGCGAGAACGTCGGCTACTTTCATCAGGCGCACTCATTTGTGAGAGGCCCTTGGCGAAATAAAGAACAATCCGGCCCGATGATTTTGTCAAAGTGTTGCCACGACATGGATATCCTCCGCTGGTTAATGAATGAAAAATGTATTTCCGTGGATTCCTCGGGAGGACTGTATTATTTTAAAAAGGAGAATGCTCCGCAGGGTAGCACGAAATATTGCTCCGATTGCCCATTGACAGATTGCCCCTACAAGGCACAGAGGCTTTACACTGATCCGGATCCCAATGTTGCGCAGTTTAATAAGTATTTTTGCACACGAGAGCGAACGGAGAAAAATGTTCTGGAAGACTTAAAACATAGCCAGTATGATCGCTGTGTATTTGCTTGTGATAACAACGTTGTTGATCATCAAGTAACCATCGTACAGTTTGAAAATGGGAAAACAGCGTGTCATACAATGACAGCATTCTCGCAAGAGATATATCGTGATATTAAAATCTATGGCACTAAAGCGGAATTGTACGGACATATGGAGCGTAATTTAATCGAAATTCGGCCTTTTGGAAAAGCAACGCAGATTGTTCATCCAGAGATGCCACAGGCCTCTGTAGGGGGACATTGCGGTGGCGACTATTGTATGATGCAGAATATATATAAGGACTTGTGCGGAGAAGTTGCAGAAGGAATTGCCGGTTTGGACGTTTCTATTGATAGCCATCTGATGGCGTTTGCCGCTGAAGAAGCCCGTAATCTTGACAGAAGAGTAACAATCTGAGAGTGATGGGCGAGAGAAAGCGAATAAAGGCAATTATTTTTGATAAGGACGGAACCCTATTGGCATTTGATCCTTTCTGGGCTAAAGTTGCGGATGCTGTATTAACTGCCTTGGCTAAACAGCTGGATGTTGCTCATTATTTGAACAAAATGAAACGTGCCGTTGGCTTAAGGGGCTGTGTAACAGAAGAAAGCAGCATTATTCGCAAAGGAACATTTAAGCAACTTGCGGAAGCAATCAATGCGGTGCTGATGGAAGCAAAGGCTCCTGCTCGGCTGTCTGAGCAGGAGCTTGAAACAAGATTTGTGCAAGCGGCTGAAGTTGGAGATATACGTCCAACATGTGATGGACTCCATGAGCTGTTGGAACGGTTGCGAGGAAAAGGCATTCTGCTGTTCCTTGTTACAACAGATATTCCGTCGATAACCTTTCGATGCCTAGACGGCCTTGGAATTACTGGATGTTTTCGTGAGATCATTGCTGATGACGGTAAAATGCCGCCGAAACCCGATCCGGCGGCGATTTGCTATCTTTTGAAAAAATATCGAATCTCACCGGATGAGGTTTGCATGGTGGGAGACACACAAACCGATATGGACTTTGCAAGAAATGGTGGCATATTAGGTATATCTGTTGGTGAGGGTGCCGCTAATAATTTAGGGAATGCCCAAATCGCGAATGTATCCTGTCTAGAAACGGTAATTCAATAGATGAAGTTTAATTTAGCTAAATATATAATTCCATCTGTTATTTCGATGGTTCTTATCGGAACTTACACCACGATTGATGGATTGTTTATTGGAGATGCTTCAGGGGATGCTGGGTTGGCAGCCGTCAACTTTGCATGGCCGATTGTCGCGTTTATTACGTCCGTTGGGACTGGAATTGGAGTTGGCGGTGCCATTGTCATAAACCACCTGCGGGGCAAAGAAGAGATTGCTGCAGCGGAGACTGCGAAATGTGCTGCACTGAAACTTCTCGTAATCGCCGGTGTTGTGGTTACAATGCTAACCATCTTGACGTACTCTCCGTTGCTTATCGTAATGGGAGCCAAAGTAGAAACGCTGGTGTATGCACAAGAATATTCGAGAGTAATTTCTTTTGGAGCACTGTTTCAAATTATGGGGTCGGGTCTTTTGGTACTGCTCCGCAATGAGGGCAAGACCGTTCGCGCGATGCTGTACACAGTGGTTGGCCTTGCAGTACACATAGCACTCGACGCTCTGCTGGTGCAGAGGTATATCTTGCGTGGAGTAGCAATTTCGACGGTCATATCGCAATTGGTTGTAGCAGTGCTATGCGCTGCGTCTTTCCGATTGCCTAGGAAAGAAGACGCCTTGAAGACGAGTGGTGCGGATATCCTCAGTTCGTCGCTTGCACCATTTGGCTTAAATTTCGTGCCGTCTGCGGTTTTGCTGTTTACAAATTACTTTGCAATGCGTAGTGGCGGCACGGAAATGGTTAGCGCATACGCAGTGATGAGCTATGCAGTATACTTTTATGATTACTTATGTCAGGGCGTATGCGATGGTATTCAACCAGTGGTGAGTTATACACATGGAGCGCGAGATTCTTTACAAAAGAAAAAAACACTTTTTACTGCAGCGCTCGTTTTAGCAGTGGCTTCTTGCGGATTTGTTGCGTTGACACCAGTGTTGGTAAATAATATGCCGAAGATTTTTTCTGTATCGACGGAAACAGAGAATTATATACGCCGCGGATTTGTTATTTATGCAGCTTCTTATCCTCTAAAGGCAATGGTAAAGCTGGTGTGCGCTTACTATTACTCGATAAAAAAGCTGTGGGTTTCAAATATTCTGACATACCTTGATCCTTTGCTTTTTACCCCGTTGTCATTGATGCTGGCGTCTAGTTTTGCATGGCAAGATGGAATTTGGCTATCGTTGCCGCTTTCTCAGGCAGCAGTGATGTTGGTATTCTTACCGATATTCATGATGCAGAGAAGAAATCAGATTTGATAGATTGTTTATCAATGTTGTTCTCTGAATGATGCTAAGGCAGCCGAAAATACTGCAATGATTACAACACCGGTCAATGAATAAGTACAGATACAAGAAGAAAGGACAAATGTTTTAAAATGCAAAAGAACTATTTACAAGACAATACAGACGCTATTAATAAAATATTGGACGCCTATGATTTCCCCGAAACGCTCGTGGGCGCGGTGCGCTATGGCTGCGGCCACATCAACGACACCTATTGCGTCCTCTGCCAGCCGCAGGAGGGCGACTGCGTGCGCTTCATCTTACAGGGCCTTTCCTCCGCGGCCTTTCCCCATCCGGAGGAGCTGATGGAGAATTTCGTCCGCATCACGGACTATCTGCGCGAAAAGATCAAAGAGAACGGCGGCAATCCCGCCCGCGAAACCCTGAGCCTGCTGCCCACGCGCGACGGAAAATCGTATTTTACCGACGCCGTTGGAAAGGTCTGGCGCGTCATGCCCTTCATTGAGGGGACGGACTGCTTCCAGCGTGCGACGCCGGAGCTGTTCGCCGCCTCTGCGCGGGCGTTCGGACATTTTCAGTATCTGCTGCGCGATTTTCCCGCAGAGACACTGCATGAGCCGATCGCGCACTTCCATGACACGGAAGATCGTTTTAAAAAGTTCCTGGCGGCACGCGAGGCCGACCGGATGCAGCGCGCGGCAAGCGTCGCGGAGGAAATCCGGTTTGTCCTCGATCGAGAAGCCGACTGCTCCGTCGCACTTCAGGCGCTGCGCGAGGGAAAGCTGCCGCTGCGTGTGACGCATAATGACACAAAGCTCAACAACATTCTCATCGACCGCAAGACCGGCGAGGGCATCTGCGTCATCGACCTTGACACGACCATGCCGGGTCTGTCCATCAACGATTTCGGCGACTCCATCCGCTTCGGCGCGAACCACAGCGCAGAGGACGAGAAGGACCTGTCAAAGGTCAATTTTGACATCAAACTATACGAAATCTATGCGAAAAACTTCATCGCCGGTGCGCGGGGCGGTCTGACGGAGGCGGAGCTTGCGTATCTGCCGTGGGGCGCGCGGCTGATGACGCTGGAATGCGGCATCCGCTTCCTGACGGACTATCTCGACGGCGACCGGTATTTCCACATCAGCTACCCGGAGCAGAATCTCGACCGCTGCCGCACGCAGTTCAAGCTCGTGCGCGATATGGAACAGCAGTTCGAGGCAATGCAGAAAGTTATTGAAAAGTACGCATAAACAGGCAAACAGCCGCCGGATACGGTCGTCCCGTACCCGGCGACTGCATTTTTGCGCGGGAATTACTTTGCGAGTGGTAGATTTGCGTGTGTTCTCATTCGCGGTCAAAACTTGGCTTTTGGAGAAAAGCAGTTGCAAATTGTCGGAAAATCGTTTATGATACTGACAAGAAAGGACTGTTGGCCATGGAGAATTCCAGTTTTCAACTGCATGAAAAGGAGCAGTCGATCCCGTATCGCCTATTCTACGACTGCGCCGGCAGTTATGTGCCCTCGCACTGGCACCGCGAAGTCGAGGTCGTGATGTGCAAAAAGGGCGGCGTCAGGATGGTAGTCAACAATATCGTCTATGAGCTGCAGGAGGGCGATGTGATCGTCATTCCGGACGGTTGTAATCACCTTTATATGGCTGCAGAAAACAACGAACGGCTTGTGATCCTGTTTGATTACCGACTGTTTGAAAAGGGAGACAACTTTAAAGGTGTTAGCCGCACGGAGCTGCATAATAAGCTCCTGAGCCTTCCGCTGACCAGCCGCCAATGGAGTGCAGAAAACCGAGAGTGCGTTTGCACCATCCTGCGCCGTCTTGAGGAGCTGAACCGGTCGGATGTATTTGCATGGGACCTTGCGGTGCGGGCACGAATCTTTGATCTGGTGTTTTATCTCTGCAATTATGTGGAAAAGTACGCAAACGCGGAGTCTGATAATGCAGAGACGCTCCTGAAGCTGGATCATTTCTTCTTATATATTGAACAGCACTATCGTGAGCCGCTTACGCTGCGGGAGGTGGAAGGGGAGTTCGGCTTCAGCGCCAGCTACTTTGCAAGATTCTTCAAAAAGTTCTCGGGACAGACCTTCTTGAATTATCTCAACGCCTACCGCATCAATAAAGCGCGCGACCTGCTGCTGACAAACGCGCAAATGTCCATCTCCGAAATCAGCGAACGGGTCGGAATTGCGAATGTCAAGACCTTCAACCGCCTGTTCCGGCAGATGAACGGAATGTCCCCGACGCAGTACCGAAAATCGATCATTATGCTGAAATAACCCTGACCCAACTACCGCCCGTAGTTGGGTCATTTTTTAAGAAGAACAGAATACTGCAGGTAATTGTGGAAGCCATCATTTTTCCTTATAATGAGGATACAGAAAAAGGAGAAAGGAGCGGTAATATGAAGAAACTTGTATTACTGGTACTTACTATGACGATGATACTCGGATGCACGGCACAGACCTTTGCAGCGACGCTTACCCCTTATGAAGAACAGGTGAGCACCGACAACTATCTGTGCGGTGCGACCTTTATGCTGGAAAAGACCTCGGACGATGCTGCGTGGCTAAAAACGGAGCTGACCAGAGCCAAAAATATCTATCACCTCAATGCGATCACGGTCTATGGTCTGGAGGACTACGACGACACCTACAAGCAACTGCTGTTCGATCAGCTCAAGGCGCTGGATATGAAGATCTGCGTCCGCATTGAGAGCTATGACGGCAGTACCTTCGCGTTTACCAAGCAGGATGCCGCCTCGGTCGTGAGCCAGTATAAAAGCCTGATCGAGTTCACCAGCCGCCCTGAAAACCGTGAAACGGTCTTATACTATGCCCTGAACATGCCCGTGGACGATCCCACCGTGCAGGCCAATCTTGGCGGCGTGAATTCCGAGATGAGCAAGACAAATCAGGTTTCCTATGCTGAGGAATTTGTGCGGCTGATGCGCGAGGCTACCGCCGGATACGGAAATACAGAGGCGAAGCTGTATCTGAGTGTGTTTTACGGCTGGGACTGTTCCTTCGATGTGCCGAGTTACGCCTCTGCCAATCCAGACGGCTACTTTATCAACAATTACTCCTATCCTGTCGGGAAAACACTCCCCGGTGCAGACGGAGATCCGGAGGAGATCATCAATGCTGCGCGACTGAAAAACATGATGGAGTGCTTCCTTGCCGACTATCCCGGCGGTGCACCCTTGGTGGTAGAATGCGGCTTCCATACGCTGGAGTATAACCACGGCCAGTGGCCTGGACAGACGGCCGGCCTGGTGCTTGACCGGGAGACGAAGGGCGTTGCTATGAAGGCCACTGTGGACTTCTATAAGAAGAACTATCCCTTTGTTGAGGGAATACTGTACTTTGGCTATAACCTTTTTAAAGAGGAAGGAACGCCTGCGGCCGTTATGGACTGGTCGCTGCGCTATCCTGTGGACGGCGAAACGGAGGCAGAGAATGCAGGCTATGCCGCAGAAGACTATGCCTCTGACCCGGAGGCAAGCGAGGGCGCCGCAGTTCTGCTGACGGAGGGAAAAAGTCTTTCCTTTTCTCAGTGCGTGATGACGCAGCAGCTTGTGCTGTTCTACCGCGCGGAGAATGCGCCGTCGTTGGAGCTGAGGTCCGACGGAAGGACCAAAAGAACAATTACGTTGCCCGCTGCGGAGGCCTACCGCGCTTATGGCATCCCGTTGGTGTTGGCGCAGGACAGCAATCTGGAGATCGTCTGCACCGGGGGGGCGATCCGGATCGACAAGCTCCTGCTGATGGATAAGCTGGAGGCGGAGTATGGCGAGCTTTCCGGAAATGTGCAGATTGTGAGTGTACCGGAGGCTTCTGCGGGGAAAGCAATCGAAAATCTGACGGGAGAGGGAAACGCCGCCCGTTTCACCGGCGTGCGCGGTGGTGAAACGCTGGAGCTTACCTATCTGGCTGCCGAAAAAACACAGCTCCATCTTCTGCTGGATGGGCAGGAATACCGCGTGACGCTGGAGGCAGCCAATGAATTCAAAACCGTCAAGCTCTCCGCGCAGGTGGCACGCAACGGTGAGATTGCGCTGTATGCGGAAGCCGACACCGGCTTACGGGTCGATTGTCTGACGCTCAGCGGTACGCCCGGTACGGCGCAGGCAGCGCCCACAGAGCCGAAAGCAGAAATGCCGCGCACGAATGAACTCAGCACCCCGGTGGTGGCTGGCATTATCGCGGCTGCGCTTGCGGCTGCGGGCCGAGGTGAAAACCGCCTCCGGTGTCAGCGATTACTATTCCAAGATGGTCAGCGGCACGACAGAGGACTGGAAACTGCTGACGGTGGCCGTTCCCTGTGAGGGTGTGCAGGTGCAGGAGCTGCTTGTCCATATCACGGTGACCGGAACCGGTGTGTTCTATGCAGACGACCTCAAGCTCAACGCAGTCAAGCCGCAGGAGGAGCTGGATGATAACCCCGTCGATCCCGCGTTTGAAAGCGCCATTTTGCGAAATGCCAGTTTGGAGGAACTGAACGGCGACGGTACGATCACCCATTGGGACATCTGGCCGGGCAATCCGGCTGAGGGCGAGCGCAAATTCCAGATCGTCAGCGATGCGCATACCGGTACGCAAGCTGTCCGTATCGATCTTCACAATGGGAACAAGCAGGCGATTTATCAGTATTGCGTGGACACGAGCGCCTTTGATTTCAACGAATCTTATCGTGCCTCCGTCTGGATGAGGCTGAAGGATCTCAAGACCTCCGAGCTGACGCTTACGGTCAAACGCAGAGATTCCAACGGCAATGAACACAATATTTCCACAGCTCTTCCGACCGCAACGACCGACGGCTGGGTGCCCTTTACCCTCGATGCTCCGAAGGTCAAGGGCGCGACGATCGTGCAGTATGACGTGGTCGTGGACATCGGCACAGGCTCGGGCAGCGTCTGGCTGGACGATTTTGATCTGGTTCCTGCGGATTTGGATCTTGTGGATCCCGGCCTGACGGGAAGCGGCCTCCTGCGCAATCCCAGCTTGGAGAATTTGAACGGCGACGGCACGGTTACGCACTGGGATGTCTGGCCCGGAAATCCTGCCGAGGGTACACGCAGATTTGCGGTCGTCACGGACGTGATCCACAGCGGCGGCAAGGCGCTGCGTGTTGAGCCGGTCTCCGGAAATGCCCATGCGGTCTATCAGTATTGCACCGATACCGGGCGCTTTGCTTTCAACGGCAGCTATATTGCCTCCGTCTGGATGAAGCTGGAGAATGTTCAGGTCTCGAATTTGACCATCGGCGTAAAACGAATGGCCTCCAACGGCTCGGAATACAATGTCTATCAGACGCTCCGGCAGGGGACGACGGACGGCTGGGTGAAGGTTCAGGTAGAGGTCCCCGGCCTGATCGGCGCAACGATCACGCAGTACGATGTGATCGTGGACATCGGCACAGGCTCCGGTAGAATCTATCTTGACGATTTTGATCTCACACCTACCGCACTGGAGAAGCAGGAAATTAAAACGCCGCTGATTACTGATAGCCTTCTGCGAAATCCCAGTCTGGAGACGCTGAATCCTGACGGCTCCGTACTGGACTGGGATGTCTGGCCCGGCAATCCGGACGAGGGCGTCCGCAACTATGAGGTCACGAAGGATTCCCACAGCGGCAACCATGCTATCCGCGTGAATCTGGAGTTCTCCAACGCACAGGCGGTTTATCAGTATTGCGTAGATCCCGGCCGGTTTGACTTTAATGCGGATTACATTGTTGCGGCTTATTTCCGCATGGAAAATGTGGCGGTCTACGACGGCAACGGCGTTACGCTGGGCGTGAAACGCACGGACAGCCTCGGCAATGTGCATGTGACCAAAACGGACGTTGCGACGGGTACCTCGGACGGCTGGTTCAAGGTCACGCTGGAGGCGCCTGCCTTTGACGGCGTGGAGATCGTGCAGTACGACGTGGTCGTGGACATCGGCACAGGCAGCGGTTCGGTGTATATGGACGATTTTGACCTGACGCCTGCGGAATTGGAGAATCTCCCCAATCCGAATGCGGAGCCTGAGGAGAAGCCCAAGGACAACAACGGCATTGACCTGACTCCCGTACAGCCGGAAGAACCTGCGCCCGTGGAACAGCCGCAGGAAAAGAGCGGTGTTCCCGTGTGGGTCATCGCGGTCATTGCGGTGGGCGCAGTTCTGCTGATCGGCGGCATCGTGGTGCTTGTTCGAAAGAAAAAGCGCGGCTGACGCGTCCTGTCCTCAAAAAATAAAGCATAGAAGCCTTCGAGCGAAGCATCCTCCAACGGTGAGCTTGCGCGGAGCTTCAAAACAGGCAAACAGCCGCCGGATACGGTCGTTCCGTATCCGGCGGCTGCATTTTGCGCGGGAATTACTTCATGTTGCGCTCGTAAGCCTCGATCATCTTCTTGACCATCTGGCCGCCGACGGAACCGGCCTCGCGGGAGGTCAGGTCGCCGTTGTAGCCCTGCTTCAGGTTGACGCCGACTTCGTTGGCGGCTTCCATCTTGAACTTGTCCATCGCTTCGCGAGCTTCGGGAACGTTGATCTGGTTGGTGTTTTTCATCGTTTCTCATCTCCTTATTTTTTGAGGGGGATCAAATGGAATGATTTGATTCCTCGCTCGTAGTATTTCCGGCGAACGTTTGAATATCAATGACAATTTTTGCGTGTTTTTCAAGAGAAAGCCTTTTGGCCACTTGCGGTGCAAGCGCCGATGTGCTATACTGTCTCAGTTGCAGAATATAATAGGAGATGTGATTTCCTATGGAGACCAGAACGGAGGGCGCACTGGCGCACGGTCCGATCGGCAGGCAGATTCTGCGATTCAGCCTGCCGCTGATGCTGTCGAATGTCCTTCAGGTACTTTTTAATATGTCAGACATTGCCGTAGTCGGACGTTTTTCCGGGCCGCGGGCGCTGGGCGCGGTTGGCTCAACGGCGATTCTTGTCGCACTGTTCACTGGCTTCTTGATCGGCATGGGCAGCGGCGTGAACGCGCTTGTCGCGCGTTATCTCGGTGCGGACAGCCGCGAGGAGACCGACCAGACCGTCCATACGGCAGCAATCTTGTGCCTGATCGTCGGCGGCGTGCTGCTGGCGCTGGGCATGGTGCTTGCACGCCCGCTGTTGGAGCTGCTGCACACAAAGGACGAGCTGATTGATGGCGCGACGCTGTATCTTCACATTTACTTTCTCGGCATGCCTGCCATGGCGCTGTATAACTATGGCAACGGCGTTTTGAGCGCGGCGGGAGACACGCGCCGACCGCTGGTATTCCTGCTGATTGCAGGAATCTTGAATGTCGCGCTGAACCTCTTTTTCGTCATCGTCTGCAACATGAGTGCCGACGGCGTCGCGCTGGCGAGCGTGATCTCGCAGTATCTGTCGGCTGTGCTGATCCTCATCCATATGGTGCGGCTGCAGGACAGCTGCCGCGTGGAAGGAAAGCGCCTGCGCCTGCACGGGGGCGAAGCCGGCCGCATTCTCGGGCTCGGCATCCCGGCGGGCATCCAGCATATGATCTTCGCGGTGGCGAATCTCTTCATCCAGGTCGGCATCAACTCGTTTGATTCCACCGTCGTCTCCGGCAATTCTGCCGCGGTCAACGTCGACAACGTGATCTACAACGTGATGGCCGCGTTCTATACCGCCTGCTCGACCTTCATGGGCCAGAACTGGGGCGCGGGGAACAAGGACCGGATGATGAAGAGCTATTACATCAGCCTCGGCTATTCGTTCCTCATCGCGGCGGTCCTCGGCGTAGGCTTTCTGCTGTGCGGCGAGCCGTTCCTCTATATCTTCACGAACGACGCGGACGTCGTGGCCGCGGGCATGGAGCGGATGCGGATCATGTGCTTCTCCTACTGCGTCAGCGCCTTCATGGACTGCACCATCGCTGCCTGCCGCGGCATTGGCCGCAGCTTTGTGCCGACGGTGATTGTGATTATGGGCTCATGCGTGTTCCGCGTGATCTGGGTCTATACGCTCTTTGCGCATTTCCATACGATCCCGTCGCTGTATCTGCTGTATCCGTTCT
>OIYT01000792.1_pt1 | contig 26654 bp, 19 predicted proteins | sample 1588201 | NCBI WGS metagenome assembly OIYT01 (sample SAMN03283260) | human gut metagenome | biome: human-associated habitat; material: feces | host: Homo sapiens | place: USA | collected 2013
CCCGCCAGGGCCACCCGGCGCTTCTGGCCGCCGGACAGCTCAAAGGGGGACTTGTCCATCTGGTCGTCCCGGATGCCCACCAGACGGGCGGCCTCCCGGACGCAGCGGTCCAGCTCGTCCCCGGTCTTGCCCTGGTTGGTGGGGCCGAAAGCGATGTCCTTGTAGACCGTCTCCTCAAAGAGCTGGTACTCCGGGTACTGGAACACCAGCCCCACCCGGAAACGCACGTCCCGGATCTTCTTCGGCTCGGCCCAGATATCCTTCCCGCCCAGCAGCACCTGGCCGCCGGTGGGCTTCAAAAGGCCGTTCAAATGCTGGATGAGGGTGGACTTTCCCGACCCGGTGTGGCCGATGATGCCCAAAAACTCCCCCTCGTACACGTCAAAGCTCATGTCCTCCACCGCGCTGCGCTGGAAGGGCGTCCCGATCCCGTAGGTGTGGGTCAGGTTTTTGATCTGCAATATCGGTTCCAAATCGTCTCGTTCCTTCCGTCAGTTTTCAGCGACAGCCCTGGCAATGGCGTCAGCGCACTCCTCCACCGTCAGCGCGTCCAGGGGGACGTCCCAGCCGTCCTTCCGCAGGCGGTCCAGCAGGTCCACGGTGTCCGGCGTAGTCAGGCCGATGGCCCGCAGGTCGTCCACCTGAGTGAAGACCTCTCTGGGCGGGCCGTCCATGACTACCTTGCCGTCGTCCATGACGACGACGCGGTCGGCGTCCTCCGCCTCGTTCATGTGGTGGGTGATCAGGATCACGGTGATACCCTTCTCCCGGTTCAGCCGGTGGATGGTGGACAGCACCTCCTGCCGCCCGATGGGGTCCAGCATGGCGGTGGCCTCATCCAGCACAATGCAGGCCGGCTCCATGGCGATGACGCCCGCGATGGCGATGCGCTGCTTCTGTCCGCCGGACAGCAGATGGGGCGCGTGGGTCACGAATTCGCTCATGCCCACCGCCGCCAGGGCGTCGTCCACCTTGCGGCGGATCTCCTCCGTGGGCACACCCAGGTTTTCCGGAGCAAAGGCCACATCCTCCTCCACCACGTTGGCGACGATCTGGTTGTCCGGGTTCTGGAACACCATGCCCACCCGCTGGCGGATGGCCAGCAGGAGCTTCTCGTCCAGGGTGTCCATCCCCTCCACATACACCTTGCCGCCGGCGGGCAGCAGCACCGCGTTGAAGGTCTTCGCCAGGGTGGATTTTCCGGAGCCGTTGTGCCCCAGCACCACCACGAAGCTGCCCTTCTCGATTTCGATATCCACGCCCCGCAGGGCGTAGACCGGCTGTCCGCCCTCGTCCGCGGGATAGGTGAAGCGGAGTTCCTTGGTTTCGATCATAGTTGACATCATATTTCTCACTTCATGTAACAGATTTCACGCTCACTCGGAAAACCACCGTCCGGTGGCCCCGCAGGGCAGGGCCAGGCCGGTCTCCGTCACGGGCAGCCCCAACTCGTCCCAGGCGCACTTGCCGCCGTACTTCTCCCCCACCAGCAGGTGCAGGAGATAGCCCAGCACCGAGGGGGCAAGCCCAGTCGTGTAGGAGTTGATCAGCACGAACAGCGGCCGCTCCGACAGCACGCCGGCGCACAGCTTCACGAAGGGATACAAATTCTCCTCCAGCTTCCACACCTCGCCGCCGGGGCCACGGCCATAGCTGGGCGGGTCCATGATGATGGCGTCGTAGGTCTTGCCCCGCCGGATCTCCCGCTCCACGAACTTGGCGCAGTCGTCCACGATCCAGCGGATGGGTGCCTCCTCCAGGCCGGAGAGTCTGGCGTTCTCCCTGGCCCAGGCCACCATGCCCCTGGCCGCGTCCACATGGCACACGCTGGCCCCCGCCCTGGCGCAGGCCACGGTGGCGCCGCCGGTGTAGGCGAACAGGTTCAGCACCCGGATAGGCCGTCCCGCGTTCCGAATCTTGTCCATGGCGAAGTCCCAGTTCACCGCCTGCTCCGGGAACAGGCCGGTGTGCTTGAAGTTCATGGGCTTCACCTGAAAAGTCAGCTCGCCGTAGCGGACCTTCCAGCTCTCCGGCAGGGCCTTTTTCTCCCAGTGGCCGCCGCCGGTCTGGCTGCGGAGGTACCGGGCGTTGGCCCGCTTCCAGGCGGGATTTTTCCGGGGCGTCTCCCAGATGGCCTGGGGGTCCGGCCGCACCAGGAACTGCCTGTCCCAGCGCTCCAGCTTCTCTCCCCCGCCGCAGTCCAGAAGCTCATAGTCCTGCCATTTGTCCGCGATCCACATAGCCCGTCCTCCATTTTGATATCCACACAGTAAATCATGTTATTATACCCCCTCCGGAGCCCGTTCGTCAATTCCATTTCCGTCTGGGAACGCCGCGAAAAAGGCAAGTAGTAAATGCGACAAACTTTTGCGGAAATTTTTGTGCATTTTAGACACAACAGCAGGACCGCCGGTGTAGTTCGTTCTCCGGCAGCCTGCTGTTTTTCTCTGCGTGTAGTGCTGGGTTGCTCTCTCGTTCGTCCTTAATGGGGGATGCTCATTTCCCGGCCTTCTGTTGCCGCCCACTCCGCCACGGCCCAGTTGGCAGAGTGTCCGCCCAGGATGCCCCTGGGGTATCCGTTCATCCAGTTCTCGATCCGCTTCACCGTCGCCACAGGAACATCGGACAGCCTGGTGCCCTTCGGCAGCCAACGGCGGATCATGGCGTTGGCGTTCTCGTTGGATCCGCGCTCCCAGGAGGAGTACGGATGGCAGTAGTATACATGCGTTCGCTTTCCTTTCGTGAGGCACGACTTCTCAATCCCGGCGCAGTCCTGGAACTCGCTGCCATTGTCAACGGTGATGGTACGGAAGATCTTGCGGAACAGTCTGGAGCCGAGCTTCCGTTCCAAGCGGTCCAGAGCTTTGACCACGTTGGCCATGGTTCCGTCCGGGATCTTGATCATGATTTCCCGTCGGAACTTCCGCTCTGTCAGGACCAGCAGCCGCGTCTTGTCCTTCTTACAGGATTCCACCGTGTCCATCTCCCAGTCCCCAAAGTATTCCCGCTGGTTGATCTCCGGGGCGCGGTCCTCAATGCCGTCCCCCTTGGGCAGCCGGGCGGGCATCACCTTGCGGTACGCCTTCTTGTTTTTCTTCCCGTGCCTGGGCAGGCTTTTGCTGGTGATCCCCAGAAACACGCCCTTGGTGATGTAGCTGTACAGCGTCCACTTGGAGATGGTGACGGAGAACACCAGCCCCTCCTCCTTGATTTTGTTCAGCACAGCCTCCGGGGAGTATCGCTCGTTGGCGATCTTGTCCTCGATGTAGGCCGCCAGAGCATAGTCGTTGCCCAGCTTGATAGGCGGTCCCTTTGCCGCCAGGTTCTCCCGGTACCTGGCGTTCGCCACGTCAGGGCAGTACACCTCCCGGTCGATCAGGTCCGTGGTCCTCTGGACAGTCATGCCCCGCTTCAGCTCCCGGTAGATAGTTGACGTATGTACATGGAGGGCCGCCGCGATCTCTTTCGGCTTTTTCCGCTCCTTCAGCATTTTCTCGATTTTGAGACGGTCTTTCCATCTCAGGTGAGAAAACCTCCGCCCCTTTTCGCTCGCCATGTTCACCCCTCCTTTTTTGGGGGATAATACCCCACAAAAACGCGGAATGTCAAGCGCGTTTCTGTCCGTCAGAAAAAATACCGTAGGCTTGAAAAGCCTACGGTATAATTATTTTTCCTCGTCCTCCAGCAGCCAGTCCGACGTGACGCCCAGCACCGCCGCCAGGGCGCGCAGTTCATAGTCCTGCACCATGCGCCCGCCGCTCTCGATCCGGCTGATGGCGTCCTGCTCCAGGATCACACCCGTGGTTTGCACCTTGGCCGCCAGATCCGCCTGGGTAAGGCGCTTCTTTGTTCTCATTTGGCGGACCCGCTCACCGGAAACATTCCGCCGCCCCTCTAACAAATCGTATACTTTCAAGGCCCGCCCTCCTCCTTTTATGGAATTTTCCCATAGTTTACTTGACTTTACCATAAATTCTGATATTCTTATGGTAATATCCCATAAAAAGCAAGAAAAGGGGAGAATGCACATATAGCACGGTGGATAGCTCGGACGATAACCCGTTTGTTTTTTTGCTAAAATCGGAATGGTTTGCTTGACTTCACGAAAAACTTTGATATTCTTATGGTAATATATGGAAATTTTGTGGTAATATCCCATAAAAGCAGGAAAAGGGTGGTGTGATCTATGACGGCACGCAAGGAGCGCTACTTCCACGAATGCCCGGAATGTGGCCTTTTGACGCCATACCTGCAAACCAGATGTGACTGCGGCTATCGTTTCTCTTCTTGTAAACCTAAGGGCGCTGGAAATGAAATCGCCATTGTTTTCATTATTCTTATCATCTCGGTATTTCTGAACGTTTTTCTTCTTTTGTCCCTTTTTCATGACAGGTCGGACGCCACAGTACAATCCCTGCCAGACAGCCCGGCGTCTTCTGCGTCCAATCCTATTTCTCCATCTGAGTACACGCCTGCGGAACCTATCCTTCCGACCTATACCTATGTCGAGGTCCCAATAGAGAATGGCGAACTCGTCCGTCCTCCTGTGACAGAGGGCGTTGCTCCGCTTACCGTCAATACGCTTCCGGGGGATAATGACAATTACTATGTCTACCTTCAACCCTCTGGAAATCACGGCAAACTGCTGAGCGGTATGGGTTTTTACGTGGTAAGCGGGGAATCCGCAGAGGTCTCAGTGCCTCTTGGTAACTACGAGCTGTATTACGCTACCGGCTCTGTATGGTACGGGGAAGACGTTCTTTTTGGCGAGGATACCAGTTACTACAAGTGTGTTGGACTGTTTGATTTTTACGAAGATGATCAGGGCTACTCCGGTTGGAGTGTTGACCTGTATTCGGTGCCCAGCGGAAATCTCGATACAAAAAGCATTTCAGCAGAAGATTTCCCCGGATAATGTAACATAACAGCAGAAGGCCGGAGGCGTCACGCCCCCGGCCTTCTTTCGCTGTTATCCGCCCAGGCTCGGCAGGGACAGGCTTGGAAGATCTCCGCCCCCCAGGCTTGGCAGCGCCTCCGTGTTCAGGTAGTCGTAGACCTCCTGCCCCACGGCGCTGTCGAAAGGATTTTTGTTTGCCTTCCAGGATTTATTTTGCAGCTGCCACAGTACCGCCTTCTGTTCGTTAGTCAGTCCCAGCATTCCGTTGATGGCGGCCGCCGCCTCGTCCTGGTCGATGGAATTGTTCCGCTTCGCCGGATCCTCGTTCAGCGCGTCCGCCGTCAGCAGCAGTTCCCGGTACCGGATGTACTGCGCGGGGGAGATGTCGTACTCGCCGCTGATCCGCACCTTGCTGAAAGCGGTCTCGGTCATATACCCCGCGTCCTTCAGCTCCAGCCACTCGTCCACCGTGTAGCCGGCGTCCATGGCCTCCAGCATCAGGGCGTACTGGCTCTTTCCGCCGCTCTCCGTGGTCATTTCGGTACCCAGCACCGTGCCCATGGCCGCCTGCATGGTCTCCTGATCCAGCCCCGCCGCCGCGATTGTCCGCAGCCGCTGCATGTCCGACACCGACGCGGCGCCCTCCAGGGGCTCCAGGTCTGCCAGGGCCTCCGTCAGTTCCTTGGCCTCGCTGTCGCTCAGTCCTGCCTCCTGCAGCTTGCTGTATCGCTCCGGCTCCACCGGCAGATGGCTGAACACGGTAAAGCTGTCCTTCACCACCTGCGCCTGCTCTGCCGTGTAGCCCTGGGTGTCCGCCCAGTAGGCAAACTCCGTCGCCCGGCCGGAGGCATTGGCGCCGCTGTCCTCGATCTCGGCGGACTTCCGCCAGGCCTCCAGGTAATCAACCGTGCTCAGTCCCGCCGCCTCGAAGTCTCCGATCTTTCCCACGAAGCTGTCCGGCTCGAAGTCGTCAAACAGCGCGGCCTTGGCCCTCTGCGTGCCGTAGTCGTAGAGCTTGGCCAGCACCTTCTCCCGGCTCGCGCTGTCCAGGGCCTGGTACCAGTCCTCGCTCAGCAGCCTGCCCAGGGCGCCGGCCACGCTCTCCCGCCACACGGTTTCATAGACCTGCTGCTGATAGGCTCCCAGGTCCCGCCCCTCACCATTCACCGTGATCTTGGCCGGCGTGTCTCCCGGCACCGCTTGCGTGTATCCTGCCTCATAGAGACCCGCCAGCTCCGCCGCGGCGCCCTCCGGGATCTCGTTCAGGCGGCCCGACAGGATGGATCCCACGCGCTGCTCCAGGGCGTCCCCCTTCAGGCCGGACAGGCCGGATTTCTCCGCCGTGGCCATGAGATCGTCGTATGCCGTTCCCAGCTCCGGGGAGATCCACTTCAGCCCTCCCAGGATGTAGGCCTCCAGGTTGCTCACCGGGACGCCCTGGATGTAGGTGCCCACCGCCTCCGCCAGTTCCTTGATGCCGCCCAGGATGTCATTCCCGTGCCGTCTCAGGTATTCGCCCAGGTCTCCGCCGTTGCTCACCACATCCGCGGCGCCCTTCAGCGTGTCCAGTCCGTTTGTTGTCTCTTTCTGCAGCAGTTCAATAATATCCGTCAGCTGCTCCAGACCCGGCGTGTCGATGCCGTACCAGGTGTCCCCGGTCAGTACGTTGCCGAGAATGTCCATCAGTTCCTCGCCGCCGGCCACGACGCCCACCAGGCTGCCCGACAGATCCATGACCATTTCTTTAGCCACGCTCTCGAAGGTCAGCTCGCCTTCGTCGTCCCGGTAATACTTGCCCTTGTTCTTCCACATCGCGATCAGGAAGGAGACCAGGCCGGCCCAAAGGTATCCGCCGATCAGTGAGACGAAGGTGACGCCCACGGCCTTCTTGGCCCGCCGGGCGTTTTCCGTGTCCCCGCTCCGCTCGTAGTACTTGGCCTCTCCGATTTTCTGCCGTAGGGCGTTGTAGCCCTGGGCGCTGTCCGATTTGAACATGGTGAACGCCCTGGTGACGGGGGTCCGGCTCTTGCGCAGCGTCCCCTGGTGGATCTCGTCGGACACGGACTGGCTGCGCGCCACCGCCTCGTTGAACTCCTCGGCCACCTTCTTGTAGAAGGGGCTCTGCCCGGCGTCGATCTGCTCCCGGGTTCCCACCTCCAGATCCGGGAAGTCCCGGCGCACTTTGTTCTCCGCCCACGGCCACAGCACGCTGGCCGCCCAGCCGTCCATGGCTGTAATGGCGCCGCCGCCGAAGGCAAAGCGTGTAAATTTATTGGTTTCGGTCCAGTTGGGGTTTTCCTTCAGGTGTTTGGTTTCCGGCGTGGAGTAGCCCATGGTGCGCCAGGCCAGGTCCCCGGTGTACTTTGCAATCAGGTCCCTGTCGATCTGGGCGATTTGGGCAGGGGAGGGGAATGTGGCGCCGCCCAGGTAGGCGGACGCCAGCGGGATGCTGCCCAGCTGTTTGAGTACGATACTGGGGTTTGCACCGAACACCGCGGAAATGTAGTTGGACAGCACCTTGTCGGCAAAGTCGCCCACGGTGTCCCGTTCCACCGCCGCGCCGCCCTGCAGGCGGTTCAGCAGATCCTCGATGTACTTCTTGCTCTCCTCACCCCACTTGTGGGTGATCACGTCTCCCATGCTGTTGTTCTTCTCCCGCCAGTTCAGCAGCGTCTGCCAGTTTCGCGCCGGGATGGACATGCCCACAAAGCGGGCTGTCTGTTCCACATGCCGCTCGAAGGCGTCAAAGGCGCTGATGTTGTAGCTGGGGTTTTTGGAAAACTGCCGGGCCTTCAGGTGCCCGACGCCCTCCGCCGTGGTATCGAAAATGCCGATCTCGCTCTTGACGTAGTTCCGGTTTGTGAAGATGGGGGCATAGTTCCCGCTCTGGGCCTTGTCGTACCCGTACAGGATGTTGGATACCCGGTTGATCTCCCCCTTGGCAAAGTTATTGTAGTAGTCCTCCAGGATCCGGGCCAGTTCGGCTTCCTCCTCTGTGAGATTGGCCACCAGCCCCTTCACCGTTTCCGGCGCCAGGCGGATGGTCCTGCCCTGGGCAAAGGCCTCTTGCCGCTTCCCCTGGCTGTAAAGATCCCTGTCCACGAAGGTGCGGCCGCCGGTCATGTGCCGCAGGTTGTCGTAACTTTTACTCTCCAGGTACATGTGGACTTTCTGGGAGGGGGTCATATAGACCTTGATGGTGGGGCCGAAGATGGGTTTGTCCCCCATGCCCAGCTCCAGCAGCTCCGGCACCTCGACTTCATACCAGATGCCGTCCTTGCCCTGGCCGTCCGCTTTCTTCACCCAGTCCTCATACTCGGTCAGAAACTCCTCCAGCCGGCGGTTTGCCCGCACGGTGTAGGCCCGGATGTCCCGCTCGCCCCGCTCCAGCTGCTTCGCCATGGAGTAGAAGGCGCCCTGGGGGTTCCAGCCGCCCATGCGCTGCATGACGTTCATGGGGGTCAGCTGGTCCAGGTTCATGAACTTGTCCAGGTCCTTGCCCTTGTATCCTCCCGGGGCCGTCTCGATCTCCCGCTTGCTGTCGGCATAGACCTCCTCGAAAAGCCTGTTCAGCTCGTCGTTGATTACGTTGTTCCGGTTGTAGAACTCCGTGCGCAGGCCCACCGCCGCGCGGTAGAGATCCTGCAGGGCGTCCACATCCAGATCCGCGATCTTGTCTCCGTCCAGGCGGGCCACGATTTTTTCCAACTCCTTCGACGGCAGGAAGTTGGGGTCCGTCTCCTTCGCGGTTTTGTACAGCTGGGCCAGGTCCTTCCAGGTGGCCTCATACTTCCGGCTCCAATTCATCTCATTGGCCGCGCCCACGGCGTAGATGTCGATGTCGCCCAGTACCTCGTCGAAAGCCGCTTGCAGTTCCTCCGGGGCGCGCCAGCGGTTTTTGCTCAGCCACTGGAGCTGCTTCAGCGTCCGCTCCTGCAGCTCCCGCAGTTCCCGGTGTTCCCGCTGCCGCTGCTGCATGGCCTTCCGCTCGTCCCGCTCCCTGGCCTGGCGCACCAGCTCCCGCTCTCTCTGCCGCTGGGCGGCCTCGCTGAACTTCTCCCGCTCCTGGGCGATCTTCACGCCCGTTCGATCCCGCAGGTGGATCTCCAGCTTCGCCTTCTCTGCAAAGGTCCGCAGGGCCCAGTCCATCTGCCGCTCCATGTTGTCCAGGATCTCGTCCTCGCTGATATACTCCCGGCCGGCCAGCTCCGCCGCGTACTCGGCAAGGCTCAGTTTCTGATCCTTGCCCTCCTCGGCCACTTGTACGATCCGCTCCAGGATGCTCCGGCTGTCCAGGTTCCCGGCGTCAAAGAGGCCTGGCAGCGTCTCCGCCAACTCCATGTTCCACAGATCAACACCCCGGTCTCCCTGGTTGCTGGTCAGGTAGATGCCGTTGGCAAAGGCCCGCTTGCGGAACTCGTTCCAGTCGTCCCCGAACTCGTGCTTCTCGCTCTCGCTCACATACACCCTGCCGCCCTTCACGGCCTCCCGGCCCACGGAGAAGTACTCCTCCGCCGGCATGGTCATGACGCCCTCGGTATACATCCGGTCAAAGAAGGCGTCCCGATCCGCCTGGGTCAGCTCCCCGTTTTTCAGCAGCCGGTCGGCGTACTGGTCAATGATGCCGCCCAGCTCCGCCTTGCGCCCCTCCGGGATGGAAAACAGGTTCAGCAGGTTTGTCCGCAGATCCCGCTTGGCGATAATGGGCAGGCTCTCCGCCACCGGCTTCTTGGTCTTCTGCCGGCGCGTCTTTGCCTCCGCCGTCTTGGGCTTCTCCTGGTTTTTCTGCTCCGCCTCCTGATCCTCGTCCACAGAGAAGCGGATGTCACGTCCATCCCGTTCAGAAATCCCCCCCTTGCTTTCTTCGTTATTTCGGGTTATACTACCAGCAGATGCAGCACTTGTGGTGTCGGCAAGAGAGCCAGAAATGGCCCCTCCCCGGGACAGTTCTTGTGCTGCATTATTTTGTTCATCTGAAAAGCGAAAGGCGGTGCCATCCGGAAGGACGATTCTATGGGCATAGTAGTGGCTTCCGTGCCGGTTCACTACCACGGCCATATTTCCTCTGGTTCCATTCAGTTCCACCGGTGCCGCAAAGGTGATCGTCTGTTTTTCCCGGCCCTTATGCTGGCCATGGCTGCCAACCTCGATACCGCGTTTCAGCACTTGCGGCAACACCGCAAGTGCTGCTTTTTCTTCTGCCGTATCCGCATAACGCAGCCCCTTGTCGATGTCCTTCTTGCTGAAATAAATTTCGCCGTACCCCTGCCGGTCCACCTTATAGCCAGTGGGGCGCAGATACTCCGCCGCCCATTTGGCGGCCGTATCCTTATTAGGTAGATCTGTTGGTACCGTCGCAGCCGCCACTACATCCATGGCGTTCAGTCGTGCTTGGTGTGCAGCGATTTGTTCTTTTATGCTGGATGTCTCCGCATCCGAGGCTGCTGCATACCAGTCTCCCCCCTCCGCGAACACGGTCTTATCGTCCCCGATGTCTGGCCGGGCGGCCCGCCGCTGCTCCGGGGTCATGGTGCGCCGGCTGGCGGTGTCCCTGGCCTCAATCTCGCCGGCGGTATTCCGGTACAGCTCGTTGGCGCCCCGCTTGTAGTTGCCCGCCTGCATATCGTCCAGGGCCCACGTGGCCAGGTAGTACTCGCTGAATTGGTCGCCGTACATGCCCTCGCTCAGTTCATCCGCCAGTTGCTGCGCCTTGGCCGGATCCCGCTTGTCCAGGTCGTACCAGTCCCGGAACTGCTCCGCCACGTTCTCCGGCAGGCTCCGCAGGATCTGCTCTGCCTGTCGGAACGCCTGCTCGATCTTCTGGTCATAGGCGCCTACGGCGTCCTTGGTCTTCTGGCGGGCAGCCCAGTACTCCGGGCTGGCGCCGGAGGCGAAGCCCTCCGCCCTCTGGATGGCGTGCTGGATCTCGTGGATCAGCGTGTCCTCTGGTGCATCCCACAGGCTCTCGGCAAGTTTGATGGTGGCCCCGTCAAATTCGCCCCGGGCATACTCTCCCAGCTTCCCGAACTCCAGCTTCACGTTCCGCAGCTGGGGATAGTTGGCGAACAGCTCCGCGTGCTGGATGTAGTCCGCCAGGGTACCGCCCCGGGAGGCGTTCTTCAGCTCGTTGGCCCGCTGCAGGGCGTCAACGTAAATGGTGAAGGCCTCCCCAAACTCGGACGCGGCCAGCTCCGCATACAACTGCTGCGCGGCCTCGGTCTCCCCGGCCAGGCGGGCCCGGTTGTACTTCCGCACCTGCTCCGCCTGCTCGTCGGTAATGTTGTCGAACAGGTCCGCCTGGGCCGCCTCCAGATCCTCCATGGCCCACTGGCGGTCCACCGCGCCCTGCAGGTTTCCGCGCTTGTCGTACACCATGCCGCTGTCGTCCATCTCGAAGCGCCACAGGCCGTCCGCGCCCCGGTGCCAGCCGGTCTCCTGCCGGATAGTCTCGGCGTCCGCACCCTGGTTTTCCAACTCCTCCGCCCTGGCCAGGCTCACGCTGTCCGCCCGGTTGGCGTTGCGGCCTCCGTAGGAGTACCGCTGGGTGGGCGGTCCCGTGGTCCGGTCCGTGGCCGCCGCGTTCTGCTGGCCGCGCCCGATGCCTCTTTCCTCCAGGGTCGCCTCCACGGTTCCCTGGAACCGCTCCGCATGGGCGGAGAAGGCGTTGATCCCGGCGTAGGCGTCCGCGAAGATCTCCTCCTTGATGATCTGCATGGCTGCGTCGATTTCGTCCGGTGTGGCGTTTTCCGCCAGATCCACCACGCCCCGCAGCTTCTGGACGTAGGTGCTCACCACCTGGCCGAACTCCTCCGCGCTGTACCGCTCCATGATCTGCAGCTCCACGTCCCGGATCAGGCCCGGCGTCTGGAAGGCCTTGTTGTGGAAAATCTCGTGATCTGCGATCTGGTCTGTGGTCAGGCGCAGGTTATCCGCCTGGATGAAGATCCGATCCGGGGTGAATACGCCCCGGACGCTTCGCACGACGCCGGAGGTGTCCCGCACAGGAATGGTGCCCAGCGTATAGGTGACGGGCAGCCCCGTCTCCTGGTACACCCGCTCCGCCGTGGCCCGCAGGCCCTCGTCCCAGTCCGTCTCCTCTACCACGGACACGGAGGGGGTCTCCGTCCCGTTGGGCAGGCCCAGCTCCAGGCTGCTTACTTTTGCGGACCGTAGATACTTTCCACGATTTTGTCTACCAACTGCTGCTCGGCCCTGTTCAGCGGGCCGGACGGCTCGCGCTGCGCCTGTTGCCAGCTCTCCAGTTTGCTCTCCGGTACCCGTACCAGAAAGCCGTCCCTGTCTTCCATCAGGTAATGCGTCTCCCTCGGCTGCTGGGGCAGGCTGCCCTTCGGCAATTTGTTCAGATCCGCCATCGTTCAATCCTCCGTTCTCAATGTTTGCCGCGCCTGCGGCGATTTCCACCCCAGGGGCCGCGCCTGCGGCCCTCTGTCCACCGTTCACATCCTCTGTCAGCGCGGGGAGGGACAGGGGCTCCACGTTGACAGTCCCCTCCCGCTGTGCTATGATATCCGCAGAACCCCCTGTTTTTTCGGGCTGTACCGCCGGAGTTTTCTGGTCGGAGGTCCGCGTTGGGGGTTCTATTTTTATGTCCTCGATCTCGCTAATGGTATGGCCGTAGTATTTGTCTCCGATCAGCGTGTTTTTCACGCGGATATGCGCGTTGTACGGCTGCCCATTGATTTGAATGGCGCTGTCGTAGTACTCGAAAGTCGGGATGCTCCCAGCCGTCTCCGGGTGGTAGTTGTCTGCCTCGCCTACCTTGTGGGCCCGCGCGATCAGCTCCGGGATGTGGAATCCGCTGGCATATTTTTCATACGGAATGTTCCCGCTCAAAAATTTGTCCAGCCCAGTCCTGGAAATGCCGATCTCTTTCCCGGTCTCCTGGTTGACCACCTGGGCCGGGAAATAGGCTTTCGCGAAATCCAGTAGCTTTTTTCTCGCAGTGTTGAAATTCTTCAGGATGGCCGGTTCAAACAAACTGGTGTCCGCCACAATTGCCGCCCCTTGCCTGGCGGTTTCTTTTTTGCCTCCCTGGACTGCTTCGGCTCCCAAAATAGGAAGGACCCCCGTTAGATCCTGCGTATGCCCCGCCCACTGTGCAGGCTGCGCACCTCCTTGGTATTGCGTCAGGCCCTGCTCCACCGCCTCCTGTACCTGCTGTCTCAGCTGCTGTTCCGCCCCGGAGGGTGCAGCCAAACCAGTGGCCGCAGCGCCTAGGAGGTTTCCTGGTGCCTGCGTCGCCGCAGACGCGGCCCGGAAACCGTTTATATAGCTCTGCAGTCCCGCCTCAATGCCGTCTAGGGCCTGGTTCATCTCGTTTACCACGCTCTGCTGCCCGGCCAGATACCGGCTGTTGAGACTGTTTCTGAGGCTTTGTGTATAGGCGAGGATGTTTTCCGCCTGGGTTGCTCTTGCCTCCGGTGTCATGTTTCCGGCGTTCTGGGACATAGCACTGTAATCCGACTGCACCTTGTTCAGCGCCGCCTCCATGTTTGCCTTGGCTGTTCGGGTGGTTGCATAGGTAGAGATTCCGCTTTGCAGCACAGAGAATAAAAAGGCCGTCACCAGATCCGTCGCGATCTGCTCATTACTGGGCTTTTCTTCGCTCAGTGCGTAACCTGTCCCGATATTCGCGGAGGCGGACGCAAAACCGGACGCAGACTGCCGCACAAACTCCATGAACGGTGTCATCATACCCGTTCGCCGCAGGACCTCCGCCATGCCAGAGCTCACAAGGCCGCCTGCGAGACCGCCGGCCATGCCCTGCACACCGGCTTTCCCCACAGCTGCCGCGTAGTCCTTTCCACTCATAAGCCCGGTCGCGGCCATACCGGCGTTCTGCACGGCATCTTTCGCCAGGAAAGTCAAGCCGCCGTTCACAACGTTCTGCAGCAGGGGCGCCATCTGCAGAGCGACCGTCCGCCCTCCGATTTGGACGCCGGAAGCCAGAGCCCCCTCCGCTGCACCCAGGGCACCGCCCATGCCGCCCATCAGCGCCAGCGTACCGCCGACGCTTCCGGCTCCATACAAAACAGGATGCTGCTCCTTGGCGGTATCTGCGTCCTGCGCTACCCGGGAATACCAATCCCGGTTTCTCTGCGCCATTTCTTCATCGCCTGTCAGCTTTGCAATGCCGGCCCCGATAGCTGCAGACGCGGAGGTCAGTCCCGTTCCCTGCAGCACACCATAAACGGCTGTATCAATGCCGCTGTACTGCTGCTCCGCCTCTGCATCCAGATAGTCGTATGCTGTGTCGCTGCCCTTTGTCTTGTAGAGATAATTGAAGGTCTGCACCATGCTGTCCGTCAGTTTATCCAAGTCATACCGCCGGATCGTGTCCGTGTTCAGGAGGCGGCTTCTGGCTGTCTCGTCTCCATTGATTGCATCATACAGAATATCGTCATACCCTGTCTCGGTGTACCGCCCGGTAAACATGTTCATTTTGGGCTCTCTGCCATTTGCCGTAGATATGTAGCGGCTGTTCTTCTCAAAGTCCACGCTATCAACGGCTGTTTGCCCTTGGCTTGGCCAGGAGACGGGCTTCTCCGAGAAACTGCCGCCCGTTTTACGTTCCGTTGTGTAGGTCTTTCCTCCAATGGTGACAGTTCCGGTCTCCCGCAGCGTTTGCAGTGCCTGCTTGCTGGCGGTGTTGGCCGGGGCGGAGAGATCCGCCCCGGCTGTTCTGATGCCCCGGCTTTCAAGAAGGCGCTGCGTGCGGCCGCCGCCGGCAGATGCAGGTGTCCCGCTCATCGGCGCCATGCCGGCTGTGCTGGGCGCAGAGCCGGACGGCGTGATGGCCACGCCATTCCTTTTCTTTTCCAAAAGATCACTTGTTCTGCTCATACGTTACCCCTTCGCGTCTCTGTACCCGTTCAGGTTCAGGCTGTTCATGATGTAGTCCAGGCCTGCATCGGTCAGCTGCTCCTCACTGAATTTATCCAGATAGTTGAGAATGTCCTGGGTGGAGCGCCCCTGGTCAAACATCGTCCGCGCCCTGGGCCAGATGGTGTTGTAGCTGGTGCCATAGCCGCCATTGGATGCGGACGGCTTGCCGGAGCTACTGCCCGACTTGGTGAAGTAGTCCCCTGTGTAGCCAGCCGCTTCTATGTCCGCCTGGGTGTAGCCGGCGTCCAGCAGTCCCTTGATGGTGGCGTCGCTGTGATCCCCCGCCTGGAAGGCGCTGATCAGTCCATCGGCTGTGCTGGTATCGCTCTTGGAACCGCCAGAGCTGCTGGACCCGCTGCCCACCGGCGTCGTCCTGCCAGCGTTGGCCAGGGCGGAGGCCAGTACATTCGCGTTGTTGGGCGTCACGCCCAGGGCCTGCAGACCGGAGTAGTCGCCGTACTGGGCCCCCAGCAGCGCCTGGTCCAGCTGTTCCTGCCGCTGCTGCTGTTGCAGGGTGAGCTGGTCCAGGTACCGCCCGTAGTCCACGCTGTCCTGGCTCTGCAGGGCGCCGAGGGTGCTCTGCAGCCGGCTGTAATCGTCCAGATACTGGTTGTAGGCGAAGTTCCGGTCCGTGTTGTACTGGGTCAGGCTGTCCAGGTATTTCGCGTAGTCCAGCTGCTCCTGGGTGTTGACCGCCCCCAGGTCCTGCAGCTTCATGCTGTACTCGTTCAGGTAGCGGTCGTAGGCCTGCTGGTACAGCGTGGGGATGATGTCGTTCAGCTTGGTGGCGTAGTAGTCCCCGGCCTGGGTGGCGGCGTTCACGGCGTAGCTGGACGCCCGGCCGCCGGATGCCGCCGACGTCTGGGCCAGCGCGTTCGCCGTGGCCCGCTCGCCCTCCCGCAGATACTCCTTCTTGTAGACCGGCCACAGGGGATCCGTCTCCTTGCTCCAGGAGAAGTCCTCCCGGTTGAGGATGGCGTCCAGCAGGGCCTGCTGCTGCGCGGCGTACTGGTTCTCATAGGTTGGCGCCGACGCATCGTAGGAGAAGGAGCCGTAGCTGTTGATCTGGTCCAGCACGTCGTCGATCTGGCCGGGGATCTTCCCCGCGGAGTAGTACCGGGAGCCGTCGGAGCCGCCGGTGTAGTTGCCGTAGCTTTTCCGCAGCTCGTTGGCCGCCTCATTGGCCAGCAGTTTCTGCTCCGGCGTCGTGGCGGCGTGTACGTCCTTCTTCAGCGACAGGATGGACAGACCAAACTCCGGGTACTTCATGGCCGTGTCCAGGTCCGCCTGGGAGAACTCGCCCATCAGGCCGGAGCTGTTCGCCGCGGACAGAAAATCGTCGTATGTGTATGCCATCTCTTAATTCCTCCCAGCTTTCGATTTCAATTCGGAGCCGGTGTAGTACTCCCGCACCAGCGAATAGATCCGGCAGCCGCCGGTACCCACCAGCCGCAGGCGGTAGTGGTCCCCTCGCCTGGGGATGATGGGCAGGTAGTAGCTCCGCTTCACCCCTTCGCCCAAGGCGCCGTTCACCCGCTGCCAGCTGCCGTCCGTGTCGAACTGCAGGTAGACCTCCACGCTGGCGCCCTCGTCCAGCTCCAGCCGGATCTGGATCTTGGAGACGCCCTTCTTGTTGGGGTCCCCCTCCGTGAAGTCTCCGAACTCCGCCGTCCATGGCACCTCGTCCTCCGGCTGGGCCTCCGCCGGCGGATCCTGGATGTTGCCTGTGATCCAGATCTCGCCCCGGTCGTTCAGGAAGTAGAGGTTCCCGCCGTACCGGGCAAAGTGGGTGGCGCAGGTGGCGTCCTCCGTGTGCCACAGCCCCCGCTGCGTGTCGTAGACGTGCAGCGCCCAGGCGTCGTCCTCGCCCTGCATACTGATGTAGTACTTCAGCCCGTCGGAGCCGGCCGCTGCGTTCTTGTGCCGCTCCAGGCCGAAGGCTGCGCCCACCGGCTGGGGGATGCCGCCGGAGTAAGCCATAACGCCCGCCCTGGACAGATAGAACAGCGTCTCCCCGGCAATAGCCAGGCTGGCCGCGCTGCCCTCCGCCACGCCCAGCGTGGCGCTGCCCATCACCTCAAAGTTGGACGGCAGGGACCCGTACACCTTGTAGATGTGCTCCTCCTTGAAGAAGATGGGATAGCCCAGGTAGGAGATACAGCCCGTGAACTTCCCGGCGCTGCCGGTATCCACGGCGTAGGCGTCCGTGTCCAGGCCCTCGTACACGTTCCAGTTGAAGATGTCTCCCAGCTTGGAGGCGTAGATGGTGTTGCCGTCGCAGCCCCACAGCCGGTTTTCATTCTCGCAGATGTAGGCCATATCCGGCACAGTCCGCTTGATGGAGATCTGCCCGGTCTCCGTGTAGGGCGTCACGCCGCCCTCGCCGTCCAGGGTGAAGATGTACTCGTAGAAGTACAGCTTGTCCCCGTCGATCTCCCGGATCACCGGCGTCTTGTTGTTCTCTGGGTGTTTGGTGCAGCCGGAGATCGTCACGGCGTCCCCGGCCCGGAAGAACTTGGACCAGTCCACCCCGGCGCACTGGATGGTGTTGGCCTCCGCCGCCTCCTCGTACAAAAGCCCGTTGGTGAACGTCAGGTTGATCCCGTTCCAGGTGGCCTCCAGGGAGCCGAACTCGTCCGTCTCGGTGTTGTAGTACGCCTTGTCCGGCAGGATCACAATGCAGGCGCCCAGGGCGGCGAAAGTCTTTTTCCCCGCCTTCACCGTGCCCCTGCGCTCCCCGCCGTAGTAAAAGCCGGTCCCCTCCGTCCAGCACAACTCCTCCCAGGAGAACAGCCCGCCGCCGTCGGTCAGCTTCCGGTACAGCATCCGCTCCCGCCGGGTGGCCAGCAGGGGGTAGTAGTCGCTTGTCAGGTTTTTCATGGACCACAGCTCGCCGTCCCCGGCGCCCAGGTTGTGGTTCAGCCCGCCAAACTTCACTTGCTGCCCCTTCACGATGCCGTCCGCATAGAGCACGCTTGGCAGCTTCACGGCTTTTCCCCCTCCGCGATAAATTCAATAAAGCCCTCCAGGGCCTCGATGTGCTCCGGCTTGATCTCCGCCGGCGCCCGCACTCGGAAGGGCCTGCCGTGGTCTCCGGCCTCCGTGTCGCCCAGCTCCCGCCGGGCCGCCTCATACTCGCCGCGCTTGGCGGGATCCTTGAACACAAAGGTCCTCTCCGGCGTCAGGCGCACGCAGCCCCGCTCGTCCAGCACCGCGTACCGCTCCACCAGCTCCCGCTCCCGCTGCACGTAGAAGTCGGCGTCCGCCTTCGTCGCCCGCTTCACCTTCACCAGTGCCAGGGCCAGGTCATAGGGCCACACCTGCCGCCCCATCTCCTCCGCGGTCATGTAGGCGCAGGCCGCTTCGATCAGTCTCATAAAGTCCTCACAAACTCCTTTCCGCTCCGTCCGCCTCGCGGCGAACATCCGCTACAATCCGTTGCTCGTCCTCTCCCCACAAGACCCGCTGGCGCTGGGCTCTTGCGGGGGCCCCGAAAATCCTTTCCTCTCAGCTCAGTGAGAATACGCATCTGTAATTCTTGTAGATCCCGTCGTCGTGGAACTGCCACACGTTGCCGTCGTCGTCGGTGATGGCCGGCTGCTCCAGCCAGATGTTCCATCCCGCCCGCAGCGTCAGGTTGGTGGCCGCCTCGATGTAGATGTTCGCGTCGCTCTCCAGGCTCATGCCGCCGGCGGACTGCAGCTTCATGGCCCAGTCCTGGTACCCGCTGTTGGTGTAGATGAACATGCGGTACCGGGCCTCGTCCGATGTGCCGGCGCCATTGTCGTCAAAGCGGATGCCGCCCACCAGCAGCCGGCGGGACACGGCGCCGTAATAGAGCTCCAGGCCGTTGTCCGACCCGGACACGCTCTGCAGCGTGGTCCCGGTGATGGTGCCGCCGATGATCTCGTTGCCCTCCAGAGTGATTGCCCGGATGGTGCCAGTGGTGATATTCCCGCCGTTGATGGTGGTCGCGCCGTCTTCGGAAAGGTCCTGGAACGTCACCATGCCCGTGAAGGTGATCCTGACGCTGGAAATGGCTACACCGTTTGAGGTCAGGTACAGTCTGGAGCTGGAGCTGCCGTTGGAGGCCGACAGGGCGAAACCGTCCACTGTCTGCTGCAGGGAGGAGATCCGCCCATCCGCCGCCGCGATCTGGCTGGAGAGCCTGTCCGCCGTGATCCCCAGCTGGAGGATGTCGTCCTCCGCGTCGGAGATCTGCAGGCTCAGGCCCTCCGCCGTGGCCGTCAGGGATGTGATGTTTTTCTCCGCGTCCGTCAACCGCAGTCCCAGAGCTGCCGCCGTCAGGGCCAGCTGGGCCGTGTTCTCCTCGTCGTCCTCGATCCGGGCGTAGATGGGCTCCGTGATAGAGGTCTCGTACTGCTGCACCGCCGTCTGGTTCATGTTGGACAGATCCAGGTTGTGCAGGGTATACCGCAGTTGCTCCACCAGCATGTACATGTAGTTCTGGATGGTGGTGATCTTCTCGTTGGGGCTTTCCTCGCCTGTGAATGTGGGGAAGTTCGTGTCGATGTATAGCCAGTTGGAAGGCATGACGCCCTTGCCCCCTTTCTATGAACAAGGGCCGGCCGCCCGGGCCGGCCCTCTCCGCTTAGTCGTCGTATGCGCCGGCGCGGTCGTTGAAGGTCAGCATCCGCAGCATGTCCCGGCTCAGGTCCATGTCCGCGGGGTTTCCGTCCGCGTCCTTCTTGCCGCCGCCCTGGATCGCCTTCTTGGCGATCAGCTTCTTTACGGTAGGCAAGGCGTAGCTGGCGTTCTTCTGGATCTCCTCCAGGGTGTTGTAGCGGGGCATATTCTCGTCCTCCTCGTCGTTGTCGTCGGTGGTGTTGTAGCTCCTGGCGTCCACCAGCCAGTAGCAGCGGGCCTCGTTGCGGAAGGTAGCCGGATCTCCGTTCAGCCTGGCCTCCTTGGTGGAGGCCGGGTCGTTGATCCGCACCTTGTCGTCCCACGCCCACAGCAGCACGAAGTGGCCGCTTTTGGTCCAGGTTCCGGGGCCCATCAGGGCGATCACATAGTAGCCCTGGGCCAGATATTCCTTCACCTGATCGTGGATGGCGTGGTTGGGCTGGTTGATGATCCGGCTCCCCAGCAGTTGCCTGCACTCGATGCCGTAGGCCGCCAGCTGGGGGGCGAAGTAGGAGTAGTAGGTACCCTGTTTCAAGGCCTTGTACCCGTGGGCCACGGACCATGCGCAGGTCTCCACCGGCGTCACCGCTTTGTCCTTCAAGGTGGCAATCACCATGGCGGCGCAGGCGGGACCGCAGCCGGCGCTCCCGATGGTAGATGTCTCGCCCGGTACCCGATAGGGCTTGGACTTCCACCGAGCATCCGTCTGGAGGTATGAAACAGGCTGCTTATTCATTGACGCTCCCTCTACTCTCTGCCGTCAGGGCCTCCACCTTCGGCCGGGCGTTCACGATGTTGGACATATCACACAGTCCGTCGATCAGGCCGGACAGGGCCTGGACATCCACCGGGTAGTTGATGTACTCCGCCGAGGTCTGCACCATGGCCATCACCCACTCCTTCCGGGTGGCGCCGTCTGCAAACTTGGTCTCCGCCTGCTCCATCAGATCCACCACCAGGCCCAACAGGGCGTTCCAGTTCTTCTCCTGGGTCGCCTTGCGCACGTACTGCACCAGTTTCACCGCCAGGGGGATGCAGGTACACAGGCCGGTCAAAATGGCCACGATCAAAGAGATCATCTGTTCAGTCATATTGTGTCTCCTTTCTTCACTCCACGATCTCCCAGTCCTCCTCCAGAATGTCGCTCTGGGAGGCCAGCCACATCTGGAAACTGCCGTCCACACACTTCATCTGGAGATAGGGCCGGACCTTGAACAGCGTCCCCTCCGGGATGCCCACGGCGTCGGCGGTATTCTTGTTGCAGGGGATGCCCTCCGGGTAGCCAGTCCGGTAAATGACATACATGCCCTTGCCATTCCAGCCCCGCCGTGCGATCTTGTGCCCCTTCTTGGCCGCCTCGATGGTCAGGCCGAAGTTCATACCGTCAATGGGGCGGTACGCCTCCTCGAACACGTCCTTGGGGGACCAGCTCTCGTAGCCGTCCGGGTACCGCACCCGGTAGCCGTCCTCCACCTTGGCCACGTCGTAGTTCACCGGGTAGTCCATGGACTCCACGTGCTTGCCGTCAATGCGGATAGCCGGCTCCGCCTCGACCAGCTTCGTTCCGATGTACTGTTTCATTCTGCATCTCCTTTTCCGGGCTCGTCGCCCTCCGTAGTTGGTGTGTTCTTCTCTGTCTTGGGGTTCTTCTCGTTCAAAACCGTCCGCAGGCACAGTAGCAGCAGCTCGCCGCCGAAAAATCCTAAGATGATCCCCAGCAGCGCCGTGCCGTCCTGGCCGGTCCTGCTGAGGATTCGCAGGGCGTAGTAGCTGAACGCCGTCCCGCAGATGATGCAGTGGATGATGATGCACTTGGCGAACAGGTGGGGGATGGCCGCCAGCCGTGCCAGTAGCCTCCGCCGCTCCGTTCGCTCCTCTCGTTTCCCGCCCATGGCCTCACTCCCAGACGCCGCGGACGCCCTGCTTCTCCAGAAATTCCTTCTGCTCGTGCTTGATGCTGGTGGCGTACTCCAGCGCGGCGTGCATGTCCCCGTTGCAGTGGGCGTCCGGGATCTTCTGCACCGCCTTGGCCGTGGCCTCGCCCAGCGCGATAGCCGCCCCGGTGGAGCGGATCAGCAGCACCAGCAGCTTTTCCTGGTCCTCCTGGCGCTTCTCCTCGTCCTCCCGGCTCTTTTTGACCTCCTTGCGCTCCCGGGCCGCCAGGGCCTCAATGATGGCCACGATGATCAGTCCGGCGGCCGGGATAATGTATTGTGCCATCACGCCGCCTCCGTCCAACCGTACACGCCCGGCTCCCACACGTTGTTGTCCACGTCGCTTGTCCAGTGCTTCCCGCCGTGGGAGACCTTGGCCCCCGCCGCGTAGGCGTCCGTGCTGGCCACCGGCTGGCTCCAGGCCGGCCACTCCTCCGCCGGGTCCGCCACGCACACCCACAGGCTCCCCGCCGCGTCCGGCGTCCATGTCTCCTGGGAGGTGTGGTCCTGCAGGCACTTGTACAGCTTCCCGTCCGAGTACCGCCGGATCTGGCCCATGGTGTAGGCCACCGGATAGGCCCAGGCGGGGAACAGCTCCGCGTGTTCCGCCGCCGTGCCGGCGTCGATGCTGCCTCCTTCCGCCAGGGTGACGAACACGATCTCCGCCGCCTCGTTGGCCGCCTTGGACGCCTGGGCGGCCTCCGGGCTGGCGCAGATGTAGCGGTAGTGCCGGTCGATCAGGTACCAGTCGTAGCACACCCCGTCCGCCGTCTCCGCCTGATAGTGTTCCAGGATCCGGCAGCGGTCCGTGATCACGCCCGCGCTGCCGAAGTCCCGTTGGGTCTCAATGTAGCCGGCCAGGTCGGTGTGCTCCGCCCCCACCGTCTTCAGGTTCTCCACCATCACGCCGTCGCGGCGTGTGGTGCCGTAGATGTATTCCATCTGGCTCGCTCCTTCCGGGCATAAGCCCTAACGATTTGTTTCAGCGTCCGCTGGGTCTTGGGCCTCACCAGCCGCCGGTACAGCTTCACGCTGCAGCAGTGGCGCAGCTGCCCCAGTCTGGACAGCAGCCCCACCGCCAGCGTGATCGGGATCTTGGCGCCCCGCTTCACCTTCCGGTAGTAGCTGCGCAGCTGGCGGCCCAGCCGGAACAGGTTGCGCTTGCGCAGCAGGGTGTAGCCGTGGCCGTATCGGTAGCCCATGGCGCAGGGCAGGCGGTCCGCCGTGCGGAATTTCTGCCAGTTGCCCTTCATCTCCATGCCGTGCTCCCGCAGCCACTCGTCCACCAGCCGGATCACCTTGGCCAGCGTCCGCTTGCTCCTGGCGTAGATGGTGAAGTTATCCATGTACCGCAGGTAGTGCGTCACCTGCAGGCCGCTCTGGCGGATCAGGTGGTCCAGGGGCTGCAGCACCGTGTTGGCAAACCACTGGCTGCAGTAGGCGCCGATCAGGATCCCGTCCCGCGTCACCCGTTCGATCAGGTCCAGTACCCGGTGGTCCTTCACCAGCTGCCGCATCCGCGCCAGCACCACCGCCGGGGACAGGGTGTCGTAGAAGTGCCGGATGTCCAGCTCCGCACACCAGCGCGTCCCCTTGGGGTCGTTCTTGTTCCACTTCTTCATGGCCCGCATCCCGTAGTGGATGCCCCGGCCCCGGATGCTCCCGCAGCACCACGGATCCATGCCCCGCATCATCACCGGCTGCAGCGCCTGCACCAGCGCGTGGTGCACGTACTGGTCCGGCCACAGCCTGGGCTCGTGGATGTCCCGCCACTTTCCGGCGCTCTTGTCCCACCGCCGTTTCAGCATGGCCGGGGACGGTTCAAAGCCCTGTTCGATCAGCGCCCGCAGTTCCTTCACCCGCTCCGGGATGTCCTGCTCCACCCAGGCCACTACCTTGTTTGGCTTGTGGTGGGGATGCCAGCGGTGGGTGCGGTTCACCTCCTCAATGGCCTGCCTCAGATTGGCGTCGCTGATCAGAAAGGGGTACACGTTGTTTATTCGCTTCATGGGATCGTTCCTTCTCCTTGTAGCCTCACGGCCTTTCCTGCGCCCGCCGCCCGTGGCGGCGAGAGTACTGGGCCGTGTCCCTTCGGCATGATCTTCAGCAAGGGCTGTGCGGCTATCCCACCCATCTATCTCAAACCGCTGGGCGCGGTCTGATGGAGAAGTAATTGGTTTGCCACGCCGGCTCCACGTCCGCCCCCGTCCCCTCCGAGGCAAACCAGCAAAGCATTTGCCGAGGAAAGCGACGAGCAGCGGAACGAGCGAGCCCTGCCCCGCGGTGGCGGGGCGAGGGATGTGGAGCTTACGAGGAGCTGGCAGCCCACGTTGGCGTTCGCGTTCGAGGCGGCGTTGTTGCCGTTCAGGTAGAAAGCGCCGTGGTTCTGGTTCTGGCCGTAGTTGCCGCCGACGTGCAGCACAACGCCAGAGGCATTGTAGTTGCAGTAGTCGTCATGAGAACCGAGAAACCGAACAGGGAGCACCCGGACTACTGGTGGGATAGCCCCAAATGATTGTTGAAAACTTCTGCTTGTTGTCAGGTTCTATGCAGAGGGAGGGGGCTGCGGCCCCCGTCCCCCTGCACCCCCTCCCCTTTAGGGGAGTTTTTGGAGACGGCAGCCCACGTTGGCGTCCGCGCCCGAGGCGGCGTTGCCGCCGCTCAGGCAGAAAGCGCCGCGGTTCTGGCTCTGGCCGTAGTAGCCGCCGACGCGCAGCACAACGCCAGAGGCATTGTAGTAGCAGTAGTCGCAGACGTAGGTGGTTTCGCCGCCGGCAACGGCGTTCGGGTACAGGGCGTACTCAAAGCCGCTGGCCGTCGGGTTGGTCCAGGCGGAGATGTAACCGTTGGATGTGGCCCGGGTACCCACGTTGGTGCCCCCCGTGGTGTCGCTGAAGCTGGTGGGGTTTCGGATAGCATAGACATTGGCGCCGGAGAAGTAAATGCCGTCGCACCAGTCGTACACGTTGTCCCACAGCCCCTCGATGTGCCGGTACTGCACGCTGCCGTAGGTGGTCCTGTTGGCCGCGCTGGTGCCGGTGTGGTAGGTCATGGCGTCCGTGGCGCCCATGTTGAACTTGGCGCTGCCGGCGGAGCATCCGTATCCGATGGTGGCCTGGCTGTTCCAGTTTGCGTACTCCACCAGGTACAGCATCATGATGGTCCAGTACATGGCGTAGTCGTACTGCCAGTAGGTGGCGCCCAGGTTGTGGATATTCGTCCGGGCCGTGGCCCGGGTGATGCTGGCCAGCGGCTGGGCGCCCGCCGCGCTCTTGTAGCTGCTGTTGCAGTGGTACCGGCCCACGTACACGTAGTCCCGCTCGCCCTTGCCGTCGCCCCGGTCCGCGTGGGCGGGGGAGACGTGGAAGCCGTCCTCCGGCCCGTCCGCGATCTGCAGCTTCATGGTGGCGCCGCTGCGGGTCCACTTGTAGTAGTACTTCGGGATCTTCACCAGCACGTTGCCGTCGATGGTCTCCTTCACCATGCCGCTCCAGGGCAGCAGGTTGTCAAAGGGGCTGCTGCCCGTGCCGTTGTTCACCGCCGGGGACGGGTTGGTGAAGGTCTCCGCCGCGTCCGTCCGGCTCCAGGTGGTGGCCGCCGTGCCGTCCCACTGGACGCCGTAGATCTTCGTGAAGCTCACCTCCACCGCGCAGACCTTGCTGGCCGGGGCGTTGTGGTTGGTGCCCGCCCCCACGCTGATGGTGATGTTTGCGGCGCCGTTTCCCTTGCCCGTCACCGTCACCGTGTTTCCGCTCACGTTCACCGTGGCCACGCTGGTGTTGCTGGACACGGCGCTGATGGCGCCGTTGCCCGTCCTGGTCACGGTGATGGTCTTCACCGGGTTCGCGGTGTCCAGGGCCAGGCTGGCCGGGGAGATGGACAGGCTGCCCGCCGCCTTTCCGATGGTCCAGCCGACGGTCTTGGCGTCCGTGGTGCCGTCCGCCCAGCGGTAGTTGGCGGTGGGCGTGAAGGTGGCGTTGTAATTGCCCGCGTCGGTGGCGGTGGTCACGCCGCCCAGGGTCAGCTGCGCGGCGTTGTAATTGTCGAAGGTGGGGGACTGGGCGCTGCCGTTGTAGGTCAGGGCCTGGGCCTGGGACGGTGTTGTGGAAACGCTCTTGCGCTCCACCGTCACGGCCATGGTCACGGTCTTGGTGATCCCCCGCTCCGTGTAGGACACGGTGATGGTCTGGGTGCCCAGGTTGTTCAGCGTCTGGGGGGAGCAGCTGTACCCCGTCACGTCCGCCGTGGTGCCGTCGGAGTAGGCGGCCCGCACCACCATGCCGGTGCTGGAGAAACTGTCCCCGTATTCGTAGCTGATCTTTGTGGGCTGGGTGAGGATGGAGATGCTCTCCAGCCGGTGCACGACGGTGATGGCCTGGGTGGCCGTCTTGGTCACGCCCGCCTCGGTGTATTGGATGGTGACGGCCGCGGTGCCGTCCGTCAGGGCCGTGGAGGGCGTGTAGGCGTATCCGGTGGCCTCCGCCGTGGCGCCGTTGGAGTAGACCGCCTCCACCACCATGCCCGCCGGGTCAAAGGTCTCTCCCGCCGTGTAGGTGGTCTTGGCCGGGGGCGTCTTGATGGAGATGGACACCAGCTTGATCCCGCCGCCGGCGCCGCCCTGCATGTTGTGAACAGTTCCTCCCATTACTCGTCAACCTCAATTCTCAAAATATTGACCGTGAGATTCGCCGCCGGCGTGTCCTCACCGCACAGGAAGGTGATCTCCCCGGCCGTGGTGATGTTCTGAGGTTTCACCCCCGCCGCGCCGTAGGCGTCCTGGCTGCCGGCGTCCGGCGTCACGATGTAGCTATACCCGTCGATCAGCAGCCCCGCGTTCTGGATGGTCTGGGCCTTGTTCGCCCAGGCGTCCGCCGCCAGCGTGACCACGATCTCCGCGCCCTTGGGTCCGCCCGGGCCAGTGGGTCCTGTCGCGCCGGTTGGCCCGGTGGGTCCCGTGGGTCCCTGCGGTCCGGTGGGCCCGGCGGGTCCGGTTGCGCCCTGGGGGCCGGTACCGCCGGCAGGGCCTGTGCCTCCGGTGGGCCCGGTGGGACCGACGGGGCCGGTGGGGCCGGTAGGTCCCGTGGCGCCGGTGGCGCCCTTCGGGATGCCGAACTTCAGCACCGCGTTGTTCTCGTCTCCGGTGTTCTCCGCCGTGGCCGCCGCGCCGGCTTCCAGCGTCACCGCCGACACGCCCGCGATCTTTGCCGCCGCACCCGTGGGGCCGGTGGGCCCGGTGGGACCCGCGGGGCCCGTGGGTCCAGTCGGGCCGG
>OIYT01000799.1_pt1 | contig 26527 bp, 22 predicted proteins | sample 1588201 | NCBI WGS metagenome assembly OIYT01 (sample SAMN03283260) | human gut metagenome | biome: human-associated habitat; material: feces | host: Homo sapiens | place: USA | collected 2013
CAACGCATAAGTTTTTTGTTACTGCCGAGCCGGAAGTTCGCGCAGCGCGCCGCTATACGGAATACGCGATCTATGCCAATTTCCCGCTGGAGCGCGAGCAGCGCGACCTGCAAAGCTATCAGCTCGGCGCTTATGTGCTTGAGCGCTGCGGCATTCGCACGGGAACGGTTCTGCGCTACCATGTCGCCTCCGGCTTTGCGGCTGACAGCGACGAGAAGTATCAGGCCGATCTGAAAGAGCTGGAGTATGATATGCTCTATGGCGAGAGCTATTATAACGGCGGCGCGGGAGCTCCGGAGAGACCGGAGATGCTGTTCTCCGTTTCACCCCCGTCCGTAACGCGCGTTGCGCAGGATGCGGAAGGATGGTACGTGGAGGGCGAAAACTTCACGCCTTACTGCGCGGTTATGCTCGACGGGGAGCTTTGCGAGACGGAGTTTGTCTCGCCGGAATGCCTCCGCTTCTCGGACGAGCCGACGAGCGGGGCAGAGCTTACGGTTGCCGTCATTTCCGCCGCCAGCAATGAACGCGTGCTCAGCTCGACGGAGCCTTATGAATTGGAGTGAAAAACTATGCGATCTTTTTTGGACGATGCCTTTGCGGCCAATGCGCAGATCGAGATCCTTGAGGCTGCCGACGGCGCCGCGCTGTGCCGGATGCCGATCCTGCCGATGCACCTAAACGCGCACGGCACGGTGATGGGCGGGGCGATCTTCACGCTTGCGGATTTCGCTGCGGCCGTTGCCGCCGCCACGGTGCAGAAGGACGATGCGGACGTGGTCTCGCTCCATGCCGACATTTCCTTCCTGCTGCCCGGCACGGGGACGGTGCTTTTCGCGCGCGCTCAAAAGGTGCGCCACGGGGGAACGACGACGCTCTACGAGGTCGATGTGACGGACGAAGGCGGAAAGCTGATCGCACGCTCAGGCGTGACCGGCTTTATCCTGAAAAGTCCGAAAAAAGCTCTTGACTTTATCCATTGAAAGTGATAAAGTGTCCGTAATAGGATAACGCAATGAAGAAGCCAAGTAGTCGAATGACGGTCGCGGCAGAGAGCTGCCGGCAGGTGAGAGGCAGCGACGGCCGGTTCGGTGAATACCCTTCGGAGCGGCGCCGCTGAACGGAACTTTAGGCGGCGACGGTGTGCGCCCGTTACCGCGCGGAGCGTTTTTTCGCCCATTGAGACCCAATAGAGGTGGTACCGCGGGATCTTCTCGTCCTCTGCATTTGCAGAGGACGTTTTTTATTTGGAGGGCATTATGGTTATTACAGAATTTCTGGAGCGCAACGCGCGCCTGTACGGCGAGGAGACCGCGCTGGTGGAGATCAATCCGTCCGAAGCGCGCGACAACGCGCGCACATGGCGCGATTTCAGCCTGATCGAGAACACGCGGCCGGATCTTCCGTACCGGCGTGAGATCACATGGGAACAATTTGAAGCGAAGGCGAACCGCTTTGCCAATCTGCTGCTCAGCCGCAACGTAAAGAAGGGCGAAAAGGTCGCGATCCTGCTGATGAACTGCCTGGAGTGGCTGCCGATCTATTTCGGCATTCTCAAGGCGGGCGCGATCGCCGTTCCGATGAACTTCCGCTATTCCAGCGAGGAGATCGCCTACTGCGCCGATCTTGCGGATGTGCAGACGCTTGTGTTCGGGCCGGAGTTTACGGATCGGCTGGAGCCGATCCTCCCGCAGCTTGCGCGTGTGTCGCGGATGTTCTATGTCGGGAAAAATGTACCGGCATTTGCCGAATCCTATCTCACGCTCGTTAACTTCTGCACACCTACCGCGCCGCCCGTCGCCTTGGCACAGGAGGATCACGCGGCGATCTATTTTTCCTCCGGAACGACGGGGTTTCCCAAGGCGATCCTGCACAACCACCGTGCGCTCGTCAGCGCCTGCCTGACGGAGCAAAATCACCACGGGCAAACGCATGACGACGTATTTCTATGCATTCCGCCGCTGTATCACACGGGTGCGAAGATGCACTGGTTCGGGTCGCTTGCCTCCGGCAGCCGCGCGGTGCTGCTGCGCGGTGTGAAGCCGGAGTGGATCCTGCGGGCGGTCACGGAAGAAAAGTGCACCATCGTCTGGCTGCTGGTACCGTGGGCGCAGGATCTGCTCGATGCGATCGAGAGCGGCCGAATCGACTTGCAGCATTACTACTTAGAGCAGTGGCGGCTGATGCACATCGGCGCGCAGCCGGTTCCGCCGTCGCTGATCCGCCGCTGGCAAAAGTACTTTCCGAACCACAAATATGATACGAATTACGGACTTTCCGAATCCATCGGCCCGGGCTGCGTCCATCTCGGCTTGGAGAACATCCACAAGGTCGGCGCGATCGGCAAGGCGGGCTTCGGCTGGCAGGCGCGTATCGTCGACACACAGGGGCGCACGGTCGAGTGCGGACAGGTCGGGGAGCTTACCGTGAAAGGCCCCGGCGTGATGCTCTGCTATTACAAGAACAAAGCGGCGACCGACGAAGTTCTCAAGGACGGATGGCTCTATACCGGCGACATGGCAAAGTACGACGAAGACGGCTTTATTTATCTGGTCGACCGCAAAAAGGACGTCGTGATCACCGGCGGCGAGAACCTCTATCCGGTGCAGATCGAGGACTTCCTGCGCACGTTTGAAAAGGTCAAGGACGTCGCGGTGATCGGCCTGCCGGACGTGCGTTTGGGCGAGATCGCTGCGGCGATCGTCGAGGTCAAGGACGGTGTTTGCTGCACGGAAGAGGAGGTCAATGCGTTTTGCAGGGCGCTGCCGCGCTACAAACGCCCCCGCAAGATCATTTTCGACCGCATACCGCGCAACCCCACCGGAAAGATCGAAAAGCCTGCGTTGCGGCAAAAGTACTGCCACGGCAGGCTCGTTGAGGCACAGACGACGAATTAACGCTTGCATTGCATCGAAGATTGTATTAAAATACAGAAAAATCAAATGGAGGACAGAGCGTGAAACAGTTGATGCTGGGCAATGAAGCTGTTGCCCGCGGGTTATATGAGGCGGGCTGCGCCTTTGTTTCGAGCTATCCGGGCACACCGAGCACGGAAATCACCGAATGCGCGGCGAAGTTCCCTGAAATTTACGCAGAGTGGGCGCCGAACGAAAAGGTCGCGATGGAAGCGGCGTTCGGCGCGAGTCTTGCCGGAAAGCGCAGCTTTTGCGGCATGAAGCACGTCGGCCTGAATGTCGCGGCCGACCCGCTGTTTACCATTGCTTATACCGGCGTGAACGCGGGTATGGTGATCGCCGTTGCGGATGACGCGGGGATGCACAGCTCGCAAAACGAACAGGATTCGCGCAATTATGCAAAAGCCGCGAAGCTGCCGATGCTGGAGCCGTCAGATTCCGCCGAGGCGCTTGCGTTTGCAAAGAACGCCTATGAGCTGTCCGAACGCTTCGACACGCCGGTTCTGCTGAAAATGTGTACCCGCGTTGCGCATTCTCAAAGCGCCGTGGAGCTGTCCGAACGCGTGCAAGCGCCGGAGAGACCCTATGAGAAAACGCCGGAAAAGTATATCATGATGCCCGCTTTCGCCAAAAAGCGGCATCCCGTTGTGGAGCAGCGACTTGCCGCGCTGGCAGATTTTGCCGCGCAGACGCCGCTCAACCGCTGGGAGCATGGCACAGAAAAGAAGCTCGGTATCATCACATCGAGCACCTGCTACCAGTATGTGCGCGAGGTCTGCGGAGAGGAGGTCAGTGTGCTGAAGCTCGGCATGGTATGGCCGCTTTCCGCCACGCTTCTCAAGGCCTTCGCCGCCTCGGTCGAACGCGTCGTCGTCGTGGAGGAGCTGGACGGATTCATCGAAGCATTCTGCAAGAGCATCGGTCTTTCCGTCAGCGGCAAGGAGATGTTTTCCAACGTTGACGAGCTTTCTCAAAACAAGGTGGCAGCGGGGCTTGGGAAAGCGGTCGATCGCGGCGTGTTCCTCGACGAACCGCTTCCGCCGCGCCCGCCGGTCATGTGCGCGGGCTGTCCGCATCGCGGCCTGTACTATACTCTCAAAAAGCTCAAGCTGACCGTCATCGGTGACATCGGCTGCTATACGCTCGGTGCGGTCGCGCCGCTCCATGCCGTCGACAGCGTTGTGTGCATGGGTGCTTCCGTTTCCGGCATTCACGGATTCCTCAAGGGCGGCGGCGACCCGTCGCGCACGGTCGCCGTGATCGGTGACTCCACATTTATGCACTCGGGCATGACGGGGCTTGTCAACATCGCTTACAACGATTCCAAGAGTACGGTGATCATTCTGGATAATTCCATCACCGGCATGACGGGACACCAGCAGAATCCGACGACCGGCTTTAACCTGAATGGTGACCCCGCAGCGAAGGTCGACCTGGAGGCACTTTGCCACGCGCTCGGCATTGGGCGCGTCCGCGTCGTCGATCCTTATGATCTGGCGCAGTGCGAGGCGGCGCTTCGAGAGGAGCTTGCGGCGCCGGAGGCCTCCGTGATCATTTCCCGCCGCCCCTGCGCGCTTTTGAAGTATGTAAAGCACAAGCCGCCGCTCCGCGTGGATCCGGAACAATGTGTCTCCTGCCATGCGTGCATGAAGATCGGCTGCCCCGCGATCAGCCTACGGGACAATAAGGCGCGGATCGACAAGACGCAATGCACCGGCTGCGGCGTATGCCGACAGCTCTGCAAGTTCGGCGCGCTTCGGGAGGGTCAGTCATGAAAACGAAGAATATCATGATCGTCGGTGTAGGTGGGCAGGGAAGTCTGCTTGCAAGCAAGCTGCTGGGACGTCTGCTGCTCACGCGCGGCTATGATGTCAAGGTCTCGGAGGTGCACGGCATGAGCCAGCGCGGCGGAAGCGTCGTGACCTATGTGCGCTACGGAGACCGTGTGTGCTCGCCCGTGATCGACGAATGTGAGGCGGACTTCATCGTATCTTTCGAACTGCTGGAGGCGGCGCGCTGGGCGCATTTTTTGAAGCCGGATGGCGTGATCGTTACCAATACGCAGCGGATCGATCCCATGCCGGTCATCACGGGCGCAATGCAATACCCGCAGGCGCTTGCCGAGAAGATGCAGGCGGCCGGACTGCGCGTAGACGCGACCGATTGCCTGACGCCTGCGCAAGAGGCAGGCTCTTCCAAGGCGGTCAATCTTGTGCTGCTGGGAAGGCTCTCCCGATACTTTGATTTTTCCAAGGAGGAATGGCTCACGGCGATCCGGCGGAGTGTGCCGGAGAAATTTCTGGCAATGAACACGAAGGCCTTTTTGCTGGGAGCCGAGGCATAAAATGGAACGATACTATCAACCGCAGATCGAAACGGCATCGCGCGAGGCGCTGACCGCGCTCCAGAGCGAGCGATTGGTCGCGACGGTGCGGCGGGTTTACGACAATGTGCCGTTTTACCGACAAAAGATGGAGCAGGCGGGTGTGACGCCGGAGGACATCCGTTCCGTTGCAGATCTTTCCAAGCTGCCGTTTTCCTACAAGAGCGATCTGCGCGACACCTACCCCTTCGGCCTCTTTGCCGTAAAACTCAAGGATGTGGTTCGCCTGCACGCTTCAAGCGGCACGACCGGAAAGCAGATCGTGGTCGGCTACACGCGCCATGACCTTGAGATCTGGAACGACTGCTGCGCGCGCGCCCTGACGGCGGCCGGATGCACCGACGAGGACATCGTCCACGTCTCCTACGGCTACGGCCTGTTTACGGGCGGCCTTGGCGCGGACGGCGGCGCAATGCGCATCGGTGCGACGACGGTTCCGGCATCCACCGGAAACACACAACGGCAAATCACGCTTTTGCGCGATTTCGGCGCGACGGTTCTCTGCTGCACGCCTTCCTATGCCCTGCACATTGCGGAGGTGATGCGCAAGAACGGACTGAGCAAGGAAGATCTGCACCTGAAAGCGGGTATTTTCGGCGCGGAACCGTGGACAAACGAAATGCGCCTTCAGATCGAGCGGGAGCTTGGTCTGCGCGCGTTTGACATCTATGGCCTGACGGAAGTCATCGGCCCGGGCGTCGCCTTTGAATGCAGTCGGCAGGACGGAATGCACGTGAACGAGGATCATTTTATCGTTGAGGTCATTGATCCGGAAACCGGTGAACCGCTGCCGGACGGCTCGGAAGGAGAACTGGTCTTTACCTGCATCACGAAGGAAGCCTTTCCCTTGCTGCGCTACCGGACGCGCGATATTGGCGTGGTGCATCGCGGCACGTGCGCCTGCGGCAGAACGCTTGCCAAGATGACAAAGCCGAGAGGCAGAACGGACGATATGCTCATCATCCGCGGCGTCAATGTTTTTCCTTCGCAGATCGAAACGGTGCTGCTTGCACAGGGCTATACGGCGAACTATCAGATCGTCGTCGACCGCGCGGATCATTTCGACAGCGTCGAGGTGCAGGTCGAGATCAGCGAAGAAGTCTTTTCCGATACGGTGCGCGGCCTTGCGGATCGTTCGCGCGCGCTTTCTGAGGCGCTGAACTCCCTGCTGGGCATCCGCGCCAAGGTGACCTTGCTCGAACCCAACACACTGCCGCGCTCGGAGGGCAAGGCAGTTCGCGTTGTGGATCAGCGCAAACTCTTTTGAGATGGGTGAAGCGATATGATACTACAGTTATCTGTCTTTTTACAAAACAAATCCGGAAAGATCGCCGCAATCACGCAGGCTTTGCGGCAGGCGGGGGTCGACATTCGCGCGCTTACCATTGCCGACACGACGGATTTCGGAATCCTGCGGATGCTGGTCAGCGACGTGGATCAGGCAAAGGAAGCGCTGCGTCGGATGAACTGTGTCGTCAGCACAAACGAGGTGGTCGTGCTCGCCGTGCCGGACGTGACGGGCGGCCTTTCCGAGCTTTTGACGCTGCTGGCGCGCGAAAATGTGGACATCGAATATATGTATTCTCTGGTTGTGCGCGGAAGCAGCGACGCCTTTATGGTGCTTCGCGTTTGCGATGAGGCGCGGCTCCTGCAAGTGCTGGGGCGCAGCGGGATCAAAATCGTCTCTCCGGAGACGCTGCAAATCAAAATGTGAGGGAATTGCCATGCAGGAAATGAGTAGAAAATGTCAGCATTTTACGGACTCCGTGATCCGGCGTATGACGCGTATTGCCATAGCGAACGGCGCGATCAATCTCGCGCAGGGGTTTCCGGATTTTGATCCGCCGAAGGAATTGATGGATCGGCTGGAGGAAGTGAGCCATCAGGGGCCGCACCAGTACCCGATCACCATGGGCGCGCCCAATTTCCGCCGCGCGCTTTCCAAAAAATGTGCCCACTGGATGGGTCGCGCGCCGGATCCCGAAACGGAGATGGTCATTACCATTGGCTCGACGGAGGCGATGGTCGACACGCTCTTTGCTCTGACCAATCCGGGAGACAAGGTGATCCTGTTTTCGCCGTATTTTGAAAACTATCGCGCGCAGGCGCTGTTCGCGGGCTGCGAGCCGGTATTCGTCCCGTTGATCCCGCCGACATTCCACTACGATGCCAATGTGCTGGAGGATGCGTTCCGCAAGGGGGCGAAGGCGATCCTCATCTGCAATCCCTCCAACCCGAGCGGCAGGGTGTTCACGCGCGCGGAGCTGGAGGAGATCGCGGCGCTTGCGATCAAATATGACACGTATGTGATCATGGACGAAGTCTATGAGCATATCGTCTATGCGCCCAATGTGCACACCTATATGAGCACGCTTCCGGGGATGTGGGAGCGAACGGTCTCGTGCAGCTCGCTGTCCAAGACATATTCCATCACGGGCTGGCGTCTCGGCTACGCGATCGCTGCGAAGCCGATCATGGATCGGATCAAGCAGTACCATGATTTTAACGCCGTCGGTGCACCTTCGCCTCTGATGGAGGCGGCTGTCGTCGGGCTGGAAATGCCGGACAGCTATTACGAGGCATTTGGCGCGCACTACGCGCACATGAAGAAGATCTTCACCGAAGGTCTTGACCGGCTCGGCATCGCGTATACCGACCCGCAGGGCGCGTATTTTGTTCTTGCCAATATCGGTCAGTTGATGAAAAAGGGGCAGACGGACGTGGAGTTCTGCGAAGAGATGACGCAGAAGGTCGGCGTCGCCGCAGTTCCGGGCAGCTCGTTCTTCCATGAGAATGTTCCGGACATTGTTCGGCTGCATTTTGCCAAAAAGGACGAAACGCTTTATGAAGCGCTCAACCGCCTGTCCGATATGAAAAACAAGATGGCATAAAGAGAACGGGTCTGTTGCAAGTGACTGCAACAGACCCATCTTTTTTACTTCATGGAGCGCTCGTAGGACTCGATCATCTTCTTGACCATCTGGCCGCCGACGCTGCCGGCTTCGCGGGAGGTCAGGTCGCCGTTGTAGCCGTCTTTCAGGTTGACGCCAACCTCGCTGGCCGCTTCCATCTTGAACTTGTCCATCGCATCACGTGCTTCGGGAACATTAATCTGATTGCTGTTCTTCATTTCATCCATCTCCTTTTCATAATAGCCATCGCTTTCTGTGATGACCTTGTTTGTAGTGTTACCTCTTTTTCCGACTTCAATCTGTTAATTTCTGATAATGACGGAGGATGTGGCAGCGCGATAAAAACCGGATGAATGACGACGCCGCACCCGTATCGAAAAGTGCCGCTGTGTATGAAAAATGAATACCAGACAGGAGAAGAAAATGAAGAATATTGTTAAAAAATTCTCCGTTTCTATGATTTTTCGATTTTTCACACAATTATAGTTGCTACGTGTTTTGTATTTCTATCTTTTTGCGTGGAAATGGCTCTTGAATATTTTCCTCAAGTATGGTATGATACCTTTCGGTGGCGCTGTATCCTAGTCAAAGCGCGCAGATTTCGAAGAAGGGCCTAAAAATCCTTTAAAGGGCACATCGATGAAGTCCCTTGTGCTTGCTTTTTTCGCCCAGATCAGGGTGGGTGCTGGGGGTTAAGGTTTTCGGGCGAGGTGTAATGGCATATACCGACCGACCCGATCTCCGTGGAGACCTGCTATTGTGCGACAGCCGTACCGCAATCGTAACCGACTGCCCGGACTGCGTACGAAACAGGGATGAACCTGCAAGGCGGTGCACAGAATCGTGTGCTGCGTGCAGTGTAGCCTGCCTTGCGTGGATATGTGGGAATAGGGGAGCGACGCGCTTTTTGCCGCGGCCACGGCAGAAAGTGATATTGCCTCTTGAAACCTTATCTGCAAAAGAGGATAGAGTTTGCGCGTGATGTTGTGGAAATCACCTAGGCTGTCTGAATAAGGGCAGATAGCGGATTGCAGTACGGTCTAAGTGGCAATCGGGTATCGGATGCGGCGACGCTCCGACGAGACTTCAAACGGAAACGGCCTTCCGGTAACGGACGGTAGTCAAAGGGGAAAGCCGACCCGACCTAAGCCGTAAGATTTACGCTATTTGCTGCCACCATTTTTAATGAATATTTGGAGGGAAATGTCGCTTTATGAGCGATCCAAAGAAAAAACAAAAGCAGACGGACTATCGCTGGATCATTACGATCTTTTTTGTTACCATTCTGATCTCAGCTACCATTTCGTTTACTTCCTCTGTTATTATGGAACGCGCAGGACTGCTGGAGGCTTTCCTTGTCCTTTTTTTTATTGTCTTTCTCGGTATCATCTTTGATATTATCGGCGTTGCGGTCATGTCCGCAAAGGAAAAGCCGTTCCATTCCATGGCCGCGAAGAAGGTTCCGGGCGCTGCAGAGGCGCTCAAACTCATCCGCAACGCGGAAAAGGTCTCTAACTTCTGTAACGACGTAGTCGGAGACATCTGCGGCGTTGTCTCCGGTTCCGCCGCCACGGCGATCGCATTGCAGACGCTGCGCCATATGCAGTCGGATGTTCTGCCTAATCTGATTATGTCCGCTCTTGTCGCGGGTCTGACCATATCAGGAAAGGCGTTCGGCAAGAATATTGCAATGACGAAATCGACGCAGATCGTCTTTCTTGTGTCCAAACCGATATACTATATAAAGTCGCTCTTCAAAAAGAAAAAATAGCGGCGATCGACAGGTTGTGTAAGTTTTGTCTTTGCTCGATACGATTCATTCAAGAGAAGATCTCCGCGCGCTGAACGCGAAGCAGCTCGTGCAGCTTTGCGAAGAGATCCGCCAGTTTCTTGTGCTCAATGTTTCCAAGACAGGCGGTCATCTTGCTTCCAATCTCGGCGTTGTGGAGCTGACGGTCGCCATAGAGCGTGTCTTCGATACCTCGCGCGACCGGTTGCTCTTTGATGTCGGGCATCAGTCCTATGTGCACAAGCTCCTGACGGGGCGGCGTGACGCGTTTCGGTCGCTGCGCTCATTGGGCGGAATGTCCGGTTTCCCAAAGCCGTCAGAGAGCGAAAGCGACGCGTTTGTCGCGGGTCATGCTTCCTCCGCCGTCTCCACGGCGCTCGGCATGGCGCGCGCCAGGACTCTCCTGCATCAGGATTATCGCGTCATCGCACTGATGGGTGACGGCGCGATGACGGGCGGCCTTGCCTATGAGGGCATGAACGATGCCGGTGAAAGCAGCGAACCGATGATCGTCATCCTGAACGACAACGGGATGTCCATCACGAAGAACGTCGGCGGTATCTCCCAACATTTGTCTATTCTGCGCACTCGCTCTGGCTACTTCCGCCTGAAAAAGATCTACCGGACGGTGACCTCGCACTTGATCGGAGGAAAAGCGATCTATCGCTTTTCTTACCGGTTTAAGGAACGGCTCAAGCGGATGCTGCTCGGTTCCACGCTCTTTGATGAGATGGGCTTTGATTATTACGGGCCGATCGACGGGCATGACCTGAAGCGGCTGGAATATATGCTCAACCTTCTGAAGGACTGCCAAAAGCCGGTGCTGCTGCACGTGATCACGCGAAAGGGCATGGGCTACGCGCCGGCGGAAGAAAATCCGGATGTGTTTCACGGGATCGGATCGTTTGATCCGATCAGTGGCAAGGTGCTGCATAAGTCGCTGCTGCCCACATTTTCCGATACGTTTGGGACGACGCTCTGCGCGCTTGCGCAGGAGGATCCGCGTGTTTGCGCGATCTCGGCTGCAATGCTCAACGGGACGGGACTGAAAGGCTTTGCCGCGCGGTTCCCGAAGCGCTGTTTTGATGTCGGCATTGCCGAAGAACACGCGGTCGCGATGGCCGGAGGCCTTGCAAAGCAGGGGATGATCCCCGTTGTTGCGATCTATTCTACCTTCTTGCAGCGGGCGTACGATATGCTTTTGCAGGACGTTTCGATGCTGAATCTGCACGTCGTGTTTGCAATCGACCGCGCAGGCCTTGTCGGAGAGGACGGAGAGACGCATCACGGCGTTTTTGACATCAATTACCTCCGTTCTGTGCCGCATATGCAGGTGCTGTGCCCTGCAAATCAGGAAGAGCTTGCGCAGATGCTCCGGCGCGCAGTGTCTGAAATGACGGGGCCGGTCGCCGTGCGCTATCCGCGCGGCTGCGACGGCGCGTTTACAAAAGCGGCGCAGGACGTTGTGATAAGGGAGGGGAGCGACGTTACGCTCCTGACCTACGGAAAGCTTGTCAATCAGGTGCTCGAGGCGGCAGAGCTTCTGTCGCGTGAACATATTTCTGCGGAAGTGCTGAAGCTGCCCGGCATAAAACCGCTTCCGATGCGGCCGATCCTTGCCTCGGTGCAGAAGACCGGAAGGCTCCTTGTGGCGGAGGAGGCAGTGTGCATCGGCTGCGTGGGCAAGGAGATCATTGCTGCAATGCCGCAATATCCGGTGAAGCTCTGCAACCTCGGAGACCGCTTTGTAACGCACGGGTCGATCGAGAGCCTGTACGCGAATCTGGGATTGGATGCGTCGTCCATTGCGAAGAAAGCCAAGGAACTGTTATGAAAGAAAAAGAACGTTTAGATCTGCTCCTTACGGAAAAGGGTCTGTGTGACAGCCGCAGTCGCGCGCAGGCGATCATCATGAGCGGCGAGGTCTATGTCGACGGGCAGAAATGCGACAAGGCAGGCACTGCCGTGGATCGGAACGCCGTGATCGAAGTGCGGGGCAATAGCTGCCCGTATGTCAGCAGAGGCGGATTAAAACTGGAAAAAGCGATGCGCGACTTCGGCATCGACCCGACGGGCTATGTTTGCAGCGATTCCGGCGCCTCGACCGGCGGCTTTACTGACTGCCTGCTCCAGCGCGGCGCGAGCAAGGTCTTTGCGATCGACGTCGGATACGGCCAGCTTGCGTGGCGCATTCGAACCGATCCGCGCGTCGTCTGCATGGAGCGGACGAACATACGCTATGTCACGCCGGATATGATCGGTCAGCCGCTGGATCTGTCTGTGGTCGACGTTTCTTTTATTTCGCTCAAGCTCGTTTTGCCCGCGATCCAAGCGCTTCTTAAGCCGACAGGGCAGGTCGTCTGCCTGATCAAGCCGCAGTTTGAGGCGGGAAAGGACAAGGTCGGCAAGAAGGGCGTCGTCCGTGATCCGGCGGTTCACACCGAGGTGCTTCAGGCCTTCCTTGCGCTTGCGCAGTCGATCTATTTTACGGTGAAGAATCTGACCTATTCGCCCGTAAAAGGACCGGAGGGTAATATTGAATTTTTGGGACACCTTTCGATGTGCCCCGAGGGCGGTATTGTGCCGGACGTTCCGGCCATCGTTGCCGCCGCACATGAGATGCTATGAAAAAAGTTGTAATGACACCCAATCCCTATCGGGATCGCAATTTTAAGTTTGCAAACCTCGCCAAGTCGATGCTACAGGAAGTCGGCATTGAGACGCGTATTTGCCTTGCGTTCGATGTGGATAAGAATTTTGAACTGCCGGAGGATGTGGTGCTCCATGACCTACAGCGCGAGCTGAAGGACGCGGAGCTGCTGATCTGCTTCGGCGGCGACGGGACGATCCTCCACGCCTCAAAGGCGGCGACGCGTGCGCGCATTCCGGTGCTTGGCGTGAATATCGGGACGATGGGCTTTATGGCGGAGCTGGAGAGCAGCGAACTGAAGGAGCTGCGCCGCTTAGCGACGGATGATTATACCGTCGAAGAGCGGATGATGCTCCATGTCCGTGCGGAACACGAGGGGCAGGTTGTGTTAGAGGAAGATGCGCTGAACGACGCGGTGATCACCAAGGGTGCGGTTGCTCGCGTTGTGCAGATGACAGTCAGCTGCGACGGCGTTGAAATGATGAGCTTCGGCGGCGACGGGCTGATCGCCAGCACGCCCACCGGCTCCACCGCCTATTCCATGTCTGCAGGCGGCCCGATCGTGGAGGCAACGGCGCAGAACATCATCCTTACGCCGATCTGTGCCCACGATATGAGGACCAAAACCGTGATCACCTCACCGAACCGTGTCATCGTGGCGGAGATCGGACGAATCGGGCGCAAAAACGCCTTTTTGTCGGTAGACGGCGGAAGAGCACTCCGCCTGAGCGCGGGCGACCGGATCACGATCACCCGTTCAAGCTATGAGACGCGGCTGCTCCGGCTGAGCGATCGCAGTTTCTATGAGATCGTAAAGAATAAGTTTAAGTAGGTGCCGAAATGAAAACAAACCGACAAAAGAGAATTTTGGAACTGATCGGCGAGAAGAATATTGAGACGCAGGAGCAGCTGCTGCGGGAGCTGGAATCAGCCGGCTTTAAGAGCACACAGGCGACGATCTCCCGCGACATCAAGGAGCTGCGCATTATCAAGACGCTGGACAGCTCCGGCGAGTATCGCTATTCCGTCCCGCACAAGGTGGAGGGCAGCAAGTTTGATGCGCGCTTCCGCGTGATCTTCCGCGAATGCGTGACCAGCCTTGACTGCGCGCAGAACCTGATCGTTATCAAGACGATGCCGGGACTTGCTGCGGCGGCCGGCGCCAACATTGACGCGCTGCATATGTTCAACGTTCTCGGGACGCTTTCCGGAGATGATACGACGCTGATCATCATGCGCGATAACGAATCAGCGCTCAACTTCTGCGAAGAGATTCGCAAAATGCTCGACTAAGGAGGCAGGGTCATGCTCCGTCTGCTGCATATTGAAAATGTTGCCGTGATCGAAGAGGCGGAGATCCTGTTTGAGCGCGGCTTCAATGTCCTGACAGGCGAGACCGGTGCCGGTAAGTCGATCATCATCGACGCGATCTCGGTCATTTTGGGCGAGCGCGCCTATCGGGACATGATCCGAACCGGAAAAAACAAGGCCACGGTGCGGGCGATCTTCGACGAGACACCGCAGCTTACATGGTTTGAAAACAACGCAGTGCCTTATGAAGAAGAGCTGACGATTGTGCGAGAGATCCATCAGGACGGCAGAAATGTGTGCCGCGTCAACACCGTTCCCGTGACGGTGAGCGCGCTGCGAAAGCTCGGCCTTCAGCTGATCAATATCCATGGTCAGCATGACTCGGCCATGCTGACCGACGAGGCCTATCACCTGAGCTTTCTCGACGGCTTTGCCGAAAACGAAGAGCTGCGCGCCAAATATCAGGAAGAGTACCGCGCCTATCTTGCGCTGCACGACGAGGTCGACAAGCGCTTCATGGATGAGAACGAAAAGGCGCGCCGTTTAGAAACGCTTGACTATCAGATCGAAGAGATCAGCCGCGCCAAGCTAACGGTCGGCGAAGACGAGACGCTGGAAGCGCGGCGCAAGCTCTTACAGAACGCGGAAAAGCTCGCCGACGGGATGCACGCCTCCGTGACGGCGCTCGACGGAGACGACGATGTGCAGGGAGCGACGGAGCTTCTTTCGCAGGCGGCGCGCTCACTGGAGCGCCTCTGCCGTTATGCGCCGGAGTTGACGGAGCTGCATCAGACGGTCAGCGACCTTTCTTATCAGGTGCAGGATGTCGCAGGACAACTGAAGGATCACTTGGACGCGCTGGCCTACAGCGAGGATGAGCTGGAACAGATCGAGCAGCGGCTCGACCTGATCCGTCGGCTGCGCAGAAAGTACGGAAATACCTGCGAGGACATCCTGCAATATCTTGAAAAGGCGAAGGAAGAAAAGGAGCGCATCGAATTTGCCGATGAGCATATGGCGCAGCTGAAAAAGCAGGAAGCCGAAGCGCTGGAGAAGGCGAAGAAAACGGCGCTCGACCTGCGAACCAACCGAATGTATGCGGCGCTCAATCTCAAGGGCTGCATTCTGCGCGAGCTGTATATGCTCAATATGCGGCGTGTTCAGTTCTCCTGCGAGTTCCAGCCCACGGCGCTGACACAGACGGGCTGCGACAAGGTCGTGTTCCATATGTCCGCGAACCTCGGCGAGACGCCGAAGCCGATGAACAAGATCGCCTCCGGCGGCGAGCAGGCGCGCATTATGTTGGCGCTGAAAAACGTCTTTGCGGAGAAGGACTGCGTGCAGACCATGATCTTTGACGAGGTCGACACCGGCGTGTCCGGCCGCGCGGCGCAGTGCGTCGCGGAGAAGCTCCATGAGCTTTCCAAGAAGAGACAGGTACTCTGCGTGACGCATCTGCCGCAGCTTGCGGCGCTTGCGGACGTACATTTTCTCATTGATAAGGAAGAGCACGACGGGCGCACCTTTACGACCGTTACACGACTGGAACACGAGGGACGGGTGCGCGAGCTTGCGCGCATCATCGGCGGCGCGGAGATCACGGAGACCACGCTGCAAAGTGCCGAAGAGATGCTAAATCATGCTTGACAAGCCCGTGTGGGTCTGCTAAAATAAGCGAAAATGCGATGAAGGGAAGAAGTACCCGAGCGTATCCGCGCGAAGAGAGCCGCCGGTTGGTGTAAGGCGGCGGGGATATTCGGAGAAATACCTCCCGGAGCAGCCTGGTTGAACACACGAGTAGGGCAGGCCGGTTTGCGCCCGTGATCGCGCCGGAGTCCACGACTCCCTAAGGTCATTCCCGCGAGGGTGTGGCAAAGCAGAGGTGGTACCGCGTAATAGATTACGCCCTCTGTTCGGAAAGCCCGAACAGAGGGCGATTATTCTATCTTTTGGAGGAAAAAATGAAGGTTTATGACGAACTGGTCGCGCGCGGTCTGATCGCGCAGGTGACAAATGAAGACGAGATCCGCGAAATGATCGACAACGGCAAGGCAACGTTTTATATCGGCTTCGACCCGACTGCGGATTCGCTGCACGTCGGCCATTTTATGGCGCTGTGCCTGATGAAGCGGCTGCAAATGGCCGGTAATAAGCCCATCGCGCTCATTGGCGGCGGCACGGCGATGATCGGCGACCCGTCCGGACGCACGGATATGCGTTCGATGATGACAAGAGAGACGATCGACCACAACTGTGAGTGCTTCAAAAAACAAATGGAGCGCTTTATTGAGTTTGGCGAGGGCAAGGCGCGCATGGTCAACAATGCCGATTGGCTGCTCGACCTGAACTATGTTGATTTCATCCGCGACATCGGCGCGTGCTTCTCGGTCAATAATATGCTGCGTGCCGAGTGCTTCAAGCAGCGCATGGAAAAGGGACTGAGCTTCCTCGAGTTCAACTATATGCCGATGCAGTCCTATGACTTCTACTACCTCTTCCAGCACTACGGCTGCAATATGCAGTTCGGCGGCAACGACCAGTGGAGCAATATGCTCGGCGGCACGGAGCTGATCCGCCGCAAGCTCGGCAAGGATGCGCACGCGATGACCATCACGCTGCTGCTGAACTCCGAGGGCAAAAAGATGGGCAAAACCGCCAAGGGCGCGGTCTGGCTCGACCCGCAGAAGACGACGCCTTACGATTTCTTCCAGTACTGGAGAAACATCGACGACGCGGATGTCATGAAGTGCATTCGTATGCTGACCTTCCTGCCGCTGGAGCAGATCGACGAGATGGATCACTGGCAGGGAAGTGAGCTGAATCTGGCAAAGGAGATCCTTGCCTATGAGCTGACCAAGCTCGTTCACGGCGAAGAGGAAGCGGAAAAGGCGCGCGCTGCCGCACGCGCTCTGTTCTCCGGCGGCGCGCAGGCGGAAATGCCGACGACGGAGCTGGCCGAGGCACAGCTGACCGACGGGAGAATCGCGGTTCTTGATCTGCTGCTTGCCTGCAAGCTGACCCCGTCGAAGTCCGAAGCGCGCAGACTGGTGCAGCAGGGCGGCGTGTTTGCCGACGACGAGAAGGTTGCGTCCATCGACGTGAGCTTCACGGCGGAGCAGCTAAAGCGGGGCGTAAAGCTGCGCAAGGGCAAGAAAGTATACCACAAGGCAGTTCTGGCATGAGAAAAAGATCGCAGTGAGCACGATAACTGCTCACTGCGATCCTTCTTTTTATACACCGGTCATGGATTCCAGTACCGTATATTCCTCCATGTCCATGCCCTTGTGTTCGGATAGGCCTTCGTCAATGTCGACGTCGCACATGGCACCGTTTTTGATGCAGATGATGCGGTTGGTCGCGCCGCCGGCCAGAAGGTCGACCGCATGGTAGCCCATGCGCGTCGCGGTGACGCGGTCGCGCGCGGAGGGTGTGCCACCGCGCTGGATGTGGCCAAGGACGGTCACGCGCGGATCCAGAGCGATCTCGGCCTTGATCTTTGCCGCGACGTCAAGGGCGGAACCCGCGCCTTCTGCGACGACGACCATATAGTGCGTAAAGCCGTTCAGGCGCGCGCTGCGGATCTTTTCGATGACCTCGCTTTCAAAGCTGCCCTTGCTCTCCGGAACCATCACCGCCGTTGCGCCGACCGCAAGGCCGACATACAGCGCCAGATGACCTGCGTGACGACCCATGACCTCCACGACGGAGCAGCGCTCATGTGACTGCATGGTATCGCGCAGCTTGTCGATGCACTCGATCGCGGTGTTCGCTGCCGTATCGAAGCCAATGCAGTAGTTCGTGCAGGCAATGTCATTGTCGATGGTGCCGGGAATGCCGATGACGGAAATGCCGAATTTGGAAAGTGCCAGCGCACCGCGGAAAGTGCCGTCACCGCCAATGGCGACCACACCGTCAAGGCCGAGCAGCTTGCAGGTGTTGACGGCCTTCTGCTGTCCTTCCTCGGTCATAAACTCCTCGCTGCGTGCCGTATAGAGCATGGTGCCACCGCGATTGATGATGTGAGCGACGCTCTTTTCATCCAAACGGGTGATGTCGCCGTTGATCAGGCCGTTCCAGCCGCGCCGGATACCGACGACCTCAATACCGCGGAAGATCGCGCTGCGGACGACGGCGCGAACCGCTGCGTTCATGCCGGGGGCGTCACCGCCGCTGGTCAAAACGCCGATCCTACGAATGCTGCGCATAGTTGAAACCTCGCTTTCGAAAATTTGGTCTTATTTTATCTCTTTTCGGCCGGTTTGTAAATAGACGCAATTTGTAAATTTTCCTGTCGAGCATTTTTGCCGGCAGGACTCACACCGGCCGCAGCACCTGCGGCGGGTTCTATGGCGCAGGATCCAATATACGGAAAAGCAAAGCCAAACGGCGACCGCGAGCAAAATGGTAATATCTATCAAATTCATATCAAAGAATCAAGGAGACGCAACGAAAAACCACCAGCGCCATCAGCCAGGCAACGATGCACTGGAACAGAGAGACCGCGATACCGCGCCAGCGGCCGCCAAGCTCTCGACCGATCGCGCCGACTGCCGCGACACAGGGCGTATAGAGCAGCGTAAAGGTCAGAAAGCTTATCGCGGAGGCGGCCGAGAAGAGAGCCGGTAGCGCTTGCGTCAGAGCGGCGGTTGAATCTGCGTTCATCAGGACACCCATTGTACTGATCACTGCTTCCTTTGCCGTAAATCCCGTGATCAATGCCGTTGAAATACGCCAGTCGGAAAAACCGAGCGGTCGGAAGATCGGTGCGAGCCAGCGGCCGATCCCTGCAAGGAGGCTCTTCGCGCTGTCCTCCACGAAATTCAGACGGGCATCAAAGGATTGCAGGAACCAGATCAATAGCGTTGCGACGAAAATTACGGTAAACGCGCGCTGCAAGAAGTCTTTTGCCTTCTCCCACAGCAGCATCATAACGCTCTTGGCGGAAGGGAACCGATAGTTCGGCAGCTCCATGACAAACGGAACGGGTTTGCCGCGAAATACGACATGGTTCATCAGCAAGGAGACCAAAACGCCTACGAGCATACCGCCAAAATAGAGAATACCCATGGTCAGCGCGGCATACTTCGGGAAGAATGCTGCGGTAATTGCGGCATAGATCGGGATCTTTGCAGAGCAGGACATGAACGGCGTTAATAAAATGGTGAGTCTGCGGTCGCGCTGGGAAGGCAGCGTGCGTGTTGCCATCACAGCGGGTACCGTGCAGCCAAAGCCAATGATCATTGGGACGAAGCTGCGTCCGGACAACCCGATCCGTCGCAGAAGCTTGTCCATCACAAAGGCCACGCGCGCCATATAGCCGGTATCTTCCAAGATGGAGAGGAAGAAGAACAAAACAACGATGATCGGGAGAAAACTGACTACACTTCCAACACCGGCAAAGATGCCTTTTACAACAAGGCTTTTAACTACGGGGTTCATTCCGTAGTTGTTCAGTGCCCGTTCTACAACTGCACCAAGGTGATCGATGCCGACTGCAAGCAGGTTTTGTAAGCCCGCACCGACGACATCAAAGGTCAGCCAGAAGATCAGCAGCATGATACCGATGAAAACCGGAAGTGCCAAGTACTTGTTTGTCAGAACCTGATCAATGCGAACGCTGCGAATATGTTCGCGGCTTTCGCGGCACTTGACAACGGTCTTTGCGCACAGACGCTCGATATAATCATAGCGCATCGAGGCGATTGCTGCATTGCGATCCAACCCGCCCTCGTCTTCCATTTCAACGATACTGTGCTCCAGAAGCTCCAATTCGTTTTGATTGACATTCAAGCGAGAAATGATGTCTTCGTCTCCCTCAATCATCTTGGTTGCCGCAAAACGTCGTGAGATTCCGGCGCGCTCGGCGTGGTCTTCGATCAGATGAGAAACGGCATGAATACAGCGATGCACAGGCCCATCGTCGCAGAAATCAATTCGCTTTGGAAGCACTTTTTCGCGGGCGGTATGTACGGCACAGTTGATCAGTTCATCAATGCCTTCGTTTTTTACCGCCGCGATCGGGACGATCGGTACGCCAAGCTCCTCCGACATTTTTTGTACGTCGATCGTTCCGCCGTTTCCGCGCACTTCGTCCATCATGTTCAGCGCCAGAACCATTGGAATGTGTAGCTCCAGAAGCTGCAGCGTCAGATAGAGGTTGCGCTCAATGTTTGTCGCGTCCACGATATTGATGATACCGTCTGGGTGCTCATTCAGGACGAAATCACGTGTGACGATCTCCTCACCGGTGTAGGGCCGCATGGAGTAAATGCCGGGGAGATCCGCAATGCGGCAGTTTTTCGTTCCGCGCAAGAGGCCGGTCTTGCTGTCAACGGTCACGCCGGGAAAGTTTCCGACGTGCTGATTGGAACCGGTCAGCTGATTAAAGAGCGTTGTTTTGCCGCAATTTTGGTTGCCGACCAGTGCAAAAAGAAGCTCTTTCATTTCGCGTCCTCCGGTTCAACTTCGATCTTTGCAGCGTCTTCCAATCGGAGCGTCAGTTCGTAGCCGCGCAGACGCAGCTCCATCGGATCTCCCATTGGCGCAATTTTCGTCACGGTGACGCGCGTATGCGGAATTAAGCCCATATCCAGCAAACGGCAGCGCAGAATTCCTTCCCCTCCGACGGAGGTGATCGTTGCGCTGCTGCCAATTTTCAAATCATTAAGCGTCATGTTTTTATCTCCTGTGCGCTTTTGTTTATTTTCAGTATATCGCCGCGTGCAGAAGTTTGTCAAGACTAACGAATGAACGTATTCTCCAGGTTTGCAGAAATAATGAAAAGCAGTTTCTTGCTTTTGGGGATGGAAAAAGGAGCGCACTTGTGCTATCATAAAATGAAGAAAAAGGAGGCGGCTTATATGAGCTTTCAGGTAGAAAAGGTAACGGAGGATATCGTCCGTTGGATCAGAGACTGGTTTGAGAAGAACGGCAAGGGCTGCAACGCGATCGTCGGCATCTCCGGCGGAAAGGACAGCTCGGTCGCGGCGGCGCTCTGCGTTCGCGCACTGGGTGCGGAGCGTGTGATCGGCGTGCTGATGCCGAACGGGGAGCAGAGCGACATTGCCATGAGCCACTTGCTGGTCGATCATTTGGGCATTCGTCATTTTGTGATCAATATTCAAGACGGCTATCAGGGACTTTTGGGCGAAGTCAAGCGTGTGATGGGACAGGTCAGCCGCGATACGGAGATCAACCTCGCGCCGCGTCTTCGCATGGCAACGCTTTATGCCGTCGGCCAGAGCAACAACGGCCGCGTGGTAAACACCTGCAACCTCTCCGAGGATTGGGTCGGTTACTCCACGCGCTACGGCGACAGCGCAGGGGATTTTAGCCCGCTTTCTATGCTGTGTGTCCGCGAAGTCAAGGCGATCGGAAGATACCTTGGCCTGCCGGAGGAACTGATCGAAAAGGTTCCGATTGACGGGCTTTGCGGACAGACGGACGAGGAAAAGCTCGGCTTTACCTATGCCGCGCTCGATGCCTATATTCGGGACGGGGTAGAACCAGCGCCGGAGATCAAGGAAAAGATCGACCGTCTGTATCGCCTGAACCGCTTTAAGGTTCGCTTTATGGACGTATTTCCCTATGAACAGGCCAAATAGGATACGAAAAGCATTTTGCTGCCGGTGTTGTGGCGAATTGCGGTGAGAATGTGTCTGCCGCAGTGCGACAGACCCTTGCGATTCGGAAACTATGTGTTATCGACGAATCTGAAGCATATCCCGTCCGGTGCCTGCTGCCGCATAGAGGCGGAATGTGGAGCTTCTCGATTTCTTCTTGCCGACCGCGCAGGACGGTACGACTAAGCGGAATTTGACCGGTGAGATGCGGGATGCCCTTGATGCTTATGACGAGGAGCCCCGTAAATCGGTGCAAGATAATGCCGTGCTGCAATTTTCTCCGGGCGGCAATGCGTTTTTTGGATGGGCACGGAACAAGGGGAGACAAGAAAAAGAGAAGAATGCATAAAAGGAGGAGTTTCCTCTTGTGGAAAAACTAATTGATATCAGCAGCTACCCGGTCATGCGAGTGCTGGATGTGCTGCTTCAAGATAAAACGACAAAGAAGAACATCATATGGGCGACCGACACTTATGAGGAGTTTGGTGAAGAATTCACGGACAAGGTGCCGTTGGATGCAAACGCCATCCTGCGCCGAACCGACCTCATCCGCCCCCGCATCCAGAAGTCGCAGGAGGCACAGGCGCAGCGAACGAGGAAAAAAGCAGAGGTGTTCACGCCCGCATGGCTTTGCAATCAGATGAACAATCACTGCGATGAGGACTGGTTCGGGCGCAGCGGCGTGTTTAACACGGAAAACAGTGACCATACCTGGACGGTGTCGGAGGGGAAGATCGAATTCCCCCCAAAAAAGAAGTGGCAGCACTATGTGGACTCCCGCCGGCTGGAGATCACCTGCGGCGAGGCTCCGTACCTGGTTTCCCGGTATGATGTATCAACGGGAGAACGGATCGTCCCGCCGATATGGCGCATCGGGATGCTGGACCGGAAGCTGCGCATCGTAAACGAGAATACGGAAGACTATGACGACTGGCTGAAATGGACGCTCCGGGCCTTTGAGGCCTGCTACGGATATGAGTATCAGGGCGACAATGTGCTGATCGCGCGGATCAATCTGCTGCTGACCTTCACGGATTACTACGAGGAGCGCTGGGAGCGACAACCGGACGACAAGCTCCTGCGGCAGATGGCAAACAGGATCGCCTGGAACATCTGGCAGATGGACGGGCTGAAGGACACCGTCCCGCTCGGAAAGCCATATGAGGAGTTTCGACAGATAACGCTCTTTGATATGTTCGGGGATATGGGGGACGAAAAAGACGATACGCCGGAAGCCGTGCCGTGCAGGATATTTGACTGGAGAAGCAAAAACTCCATACTTTTCAAGAAGCTGAAGGAGATGTGAGTTATGGGAAAGAAACTGTTTGATTATGTGATTGGGAATCCGCCTTATCAGAAAGAAGCGACAGGGGAAAGCAATACTGCTACGCCTGTTTATAATTCTTTTATGGATGCGGTGTATGACGTTGCAGACAAAACCATGCTCATTACTCCCGCACGTTTTCTGTTCAATGCAGGGTATACACCTAAGGAGTGGAATAAAAAGATGCTTACTGATGAGCATCTGAAGGTCATTTCTTATATGCCAGATTCTTCTTCGGTGTTTCCGAATGTCGATATAAAAGGCGGAGTGGTGATTACTTATCGTGATAGTCAGAAAGATTTTGAGGCTATAAGAATTTTTACTCAATACGAGGAAATTAACAGCATATTGCGGAAAGTTATGAAAGCAGACCATTTTGAAAGCCTGAAAAAAATCATTGTTACGAGTTTTGCTTATCACTATACAAAGACCTTATATGAGGAGAACCCAATCTTATTGGGGCGTGCAAGCAAAGGACATCAATATGATGTCCAGTCCAACGCCTTTTCGGGACTTCCAGAGGTGTTTTTTGATACTAAGCCTGATGAAGATGATTATATTCGCATTTTGGGTAGAAATGGGAGCGATAGGTGTTGGAAATATATAAAGCGTAGATATATTACAAATGTTTCTAATCTTGACGCATACAAGGCTTTCTATGCCAAGGCAACAGGAACAGGTCAATTTGGCGAAACACTACCTGAAGCAATCCTTGGAAATCCGGGAGATGGAGCTACGGTAACATTTTTTAGTATAGGAAACTTTGCATCTCCAGAAGAAACGGGAAATTGCGTTAAATACACGAAAAGTAAGTTCGCAAGGGCTCTATTAAGCGTGTTGAAGGTCACTCAAGATAATACACCCGGAAAATGGGAATATGTACCCCTGCAAGACTTCACCCAATCCTCCGACATCGACTGGTCGAAGTCGATCCACGAGATTGACCTACAGCTTTACCGCAAATATGGCTTGGACGAAAAGGAGATCGCGTTTATCGAATCCCATGTAAAGGAGATGGCATAATGGCAGCGATCCAGATCAAAACAGCCGCAAGGGTCGTTCCGCAGTGCTATGCCTACACCACTCCGGGCGTCCCGGCGCATGACGGCTGGACGAAGATCGGCTTTACCGAGCGGGATGTGGAAACTCGTATCAACGAGCAGACCCACACGGTGGGTGTCGCGCACAAGACCTGGTGGGCAATGCGTGCCGCCTATATGACAGAGCCGTACGGGACATTTACGGATAAGGACTTCCACGCTTACCTGAAGAAGCTCGGTATTTCCCGCGAGGCCGGGACGGAGTGGTTCCGGATCGAGCCGAATGCCGCCCGCGGTAATTTTATCGACTTCACGCAGAATCACGGTGTGGTATCGGAGGATGATGCCGATGCAGTGATTCCGTACAGGCTCCGCGAGGAACAGGCGGAGGCTGTGCAGCGAACGGCGGATTATTTCCGCAGTCGTGAGAATGCCGAATTCCTCTGGAACGCAAAGCCTCGTTTTGGCAAAACCCTCTCCGCCTATGACTTGTGCATGAAGCTCGGCGCAAAAAGTATCCTCATCGTGACGAACCGACCGGCGATCGCAAATTCCTGGTATCAGGATTATGAGACCTTCTTCGGCCCGCAGTCCGGCTATCTCTTTGTCAGCAATGTGGACGGGATCAAGGACAGGAAGTTTGTCTACAGTCGGGAGGAATACATCGCAAAGCTCGACGAGAACACAAAGGGCTGTATTGAATTTGTCAGCCTGCAGGATCTGAAGGGCTCCATCTACTTCGGCGGACGCTTTGATAAGCTGTCGGAACTCAGTGCAGAGAAAGGGCTGACATGGGATGTTCTCATCGTGGATGAAGCCCACGAGGGCGTCGATACCTATAAGACCGATACTGCCTTTAACCATATCCGCCGCAAGTGGACGCTGCATCTTTCCGGCACGCCGTTTAAGGCGCTGGCAAACGACAAATTCCCGCAGAGCGCCATCTACAACTGGACATATGCCGATGAGCAGAAAAAGAAGCGCGACTGGGATGCCTCCAGCGAGATCGAGAACCCCTATGCCAAGCTGCCCAGACTGTCCCTCTTTACCTATCAGATGTCCGACATTGTCCGCGACCGGGTGAAAAAAGGCGTAGAGCTTGCGGAGGATGATATCGAAGAATTTGCATTTGATCTGAACGAGTTTTTCAAGACGAACGAGTCCGGGAAGTTTGTGCATGACGCGGATGTGGATAAGTTCCTTGACGCTATGACACGGCAGGACAAGTTCCCGTTCTCAACGCCCGAGCTGCGGGACGAACTGAAGCACACCTTCTGGATTTTGAATCGAGTTGCCAGCGCAAAGGCTCTGGCCAAAAAGCTGAAGCTCCATCCGATATTCAAGGACTACGAGATCATCCTTGCGGCGGGTGACGGGAAATTAGATGATGACGATGAGAATGAGAAGTCCTTTGACAAGGTGACAAAGGCGATCTCGGAACACGATAAAACCATCACTTTATCCGTGGGGCAGCTGACTACCGGCGTAACGATCCCCGAATGGACGGCGGTTCTCATGCTCTCCAACATGGCAAGCCCCGCCCTCTATATGCAGGCGGCTTTCCGCGCGCAGAATCCGTGCCTGTTCCATGATAAAGACGGCAATTCCTACAGAAAACAGAACGCCTATGTGTTCGATTTTGACCCTGCCCGCACCCTTACGATTTTTGAGCAGTTTGCCAATGACCTGATCCCGGAGACCTCCGGCGACAAGGGCGACTTTGACAGCCGCAAGCAGCACGTCAGAGAGCTTTTGAACTTCTTCCCGGTTTACGGCGAAGATGAGGAAGGCTCTATGATAGAGCTTGACGCAGAAAAAGTTCTCACGATACCGCGCCATATCCATGCAAGAGAGGTCGTCGAGCGCGGCTTCATGTCGAATTTCCTATTTGCGAACATCGGCGGCATTTTCGGCGCACCGAAGGAGATCATCGACATCATCAACAAGATGCAGGCGATCGAGGAACCGAAGGCACTTGCTCCTGCGGCCGTGGATGAGACTACGGCAGGCGCACTCAACCTGAACGAGAACGGCGAGGTCGAGCTTCCGAGAGAACAAATCATCGGAACGGCACGGGAGCTTTTCGGCGACAAGGTTTATGCAGATGTTGAGGATCAGCTGGCGGCCGCCGTGGAGGAGATCCAGAGAAATGTGGAACTGACGCCGAATCCCAAGAAGGATGCGTTAAAGACCCTCCGCGAACAGTTCTCAAGGCCGATTGCGGACACGCTTATGGACTCCGCAAGAGCGCAGTACGGCAGTGATCTGAAAAAATCCACGCAGAATCAGCTGGAACGCAAAATTCAAGAGACTACGGACGCGGTCGTAAACCGGGAATACGGCGATTACACGGTTCGGGAGCGTCAGCTTGCCAAAGAGCGCGATGACAGAATTCAGGCGGCACAGCGATCCGGAGCCACGATGGCGGAGATCACGCAAATTGATGAAGAGTACGCCGCAAGGAGTCGCCAGGGCTACCGTGATATGGTCGACAACATCAGCAGGGAACTCCATAGCGATGAGACGGTGAAAAAGGCTGCGGAAACCATCGTCGAAACGGTAGAAACCGAAAAGCTGAATG
>OIYT01000800.1_pt1 | contig 26487 bp, 12 predicted proteins | sample 1588201 | NCBI WGS metagenome assembly OIYT01 (sample SAMN03283260) | human gut metagenome | biome: human-associated habitat; material: feces | host: Homo sapiens | place: USA | collected 2013
GGACGGACAGCTTCCTAACGTGGGACTCGTCGATGCGGACAAGAAGCCATTTGTCACACTTACCTGCACGGACTTCCCATACGTCGGAATCTGGTCAAAACCGGATGGCCCGTATATCTGCTTAGAGCCTTGGCTCGGTCGCACCGATAACATGGATTTCACCGGAGATCTGGCTGAGAAACCGGGCGAGCAGAAGCTTATCGCAAACGCCGAAGCGGTACATACTTATACGATTGAGTTTCATGGGTAGTTGAGAATCCTAAGCTACTGCTTAGGTTTCAAATTGAATTGCAGATGAAGTTACAGTTATAATTGGAATCTCGATTTTAAGTCGCAACATAAGGAAGGCGGTGCAGCCGGAGGAATTGGCTGCACCGCCTTTTTATGTACATATAACGATTATGATTATCCGGGACTCTAGCAATATTCGTAGGTACATACCTTCTCAAGAGCATTCTTGAGATCCTGGAAGGTGCAATCTAAAAAGCTCATTGTATTTTCATCTTTCGGTAAATATTGATCAATATTTCCTATGATTTCATTTCCTTCTGAATCTTTTTTTCTAACCAGATATGTATCTAAAATATCCTTTACATACTTGTCATCTTCGGAAATTGCGCCATTATTCTTTTCTTCCAACCATGCCTTTATGGATGTGTCAAGATTGAACTTTTCAAGTTCCACTTTGCATTGTAATTCAAAATTAATGTTAATCATATCAATGGTGAAGAACGGATCAGCGACCGCTGAATATACTTTTTCTTTCAACGCGTCCAGTTTATCCTCCATCTGATATTGCTTCGCAATCTTATAAAGATTCATGTAAATCAACTGCCAAGGATGCTCTTTCCCAATCTTGTCAGATACAGCAAGAATCTGATTCAGGATTTCCTCAAACAGTCCCTTATTCTCATCTGTTGCATAAAATACCCGGAAAGCCCTTATATAGAGATATATTGCAAACCGATAATTACTATTTGCAATCGCTCCGGAAAGCGCATTCCAACCTGTCTCTACATCATAAGAATCCAAGTCAAAGTAAGATGCCGCATTTTTCTCAAAAGACTTCTTATCCTCCAGTGAAGTCAAAGCATGCAGATAATGACATAATGTAATAGATTTGTTATCATTATCTTCATTGAAGATATCCATTGCCTTTTCAAATACGCTCTTCATCTTTGATAATCTTCCATCTGTATCCCAATTCTGTGCAAACGCATATGCCTGACCAAGACAACTGTTTATTCTTCCTGCAGCCGCAACGTGCATATCCTTAAGTTTAATCCATTGTGGTTCTTCCTGAACGGATGCACCTCGCCGTACCATATCAAGGCAATTACATAACTGATCCAATAACGACCCCTCTACAAGCGGTTTTGAGCCGTCATAATTTTTGAACCAAAGATTGCTTTTTGTAAGTGCCAGTCTCTCATACCGTTTAATCACTTCTTCATACTGAAATGTATTAAAATAATACTCAACCGTACAGACTGTAAAATCCAGATATTCCTCCGGGCTTACCTTCGTTGCATTGTCCTCACATTCGTCTATGATCTTTTGAGCCTCACTGATATTTCCATGATGATTATATCCACGGAGAATCATCCCATTAAACCGGAATTTCAGCAGATCCAGATACGACTTGTTGCGTATAAATGTGGAAAATTCATTGTCAGATAAATCCTTCTTTATCTGCAATGCAACATACATCATCTTATCGTATTGCTGATTGAACATCATGTTCTTAACAGTCTCGTATCCAGCGGATAATTCCGTAATAATGGCATTCCCTGTTTTCCCGTTGTGCATATATTCCTCACGCATCGGCTCCAGCTTCTTCTTAACCCAATACTCAATATAGAAGTCTGAATAACCGTGCTTGTCTTTCAGATTCTTGAGATCATACCAATATCCATAATAATCAGCCAGCTTATATTCATGAAGGGCTGCGATCATTCTGCGGTAGAGCAGATCGGCTTCTCCGAGGACACGGATTTCTAACGCAATTTTGTCATTATTTTCCGCCAACTTTATAAATGTATTTTTGAGAGAGCCCTGACAATCTATTACTTTTTTCGGTTTTCCCTTCAACTGTTCCTTAATCAGATCACACACAATATCCGAGAGGTAATGCAACGGTGTCTGCTTTTCCGAACTTGGTACCTGAAGATAACTTCCGCCGCCTTGATGATACTTAATTGACTGCACATCGATATCATAATCGGATTCGCTATATGCATCCATCCAGGAAGAACTATTCAACATATTCGCAACCGCAGTCCGATATGTATTTTTGCTTGTGACCAGCAAATAGTCATCCCCTGTTTTTGTTTCCAAATTCCGTGCATCTTCCGGATCCATCTCTGCTGTTTGCACGCTTCTTGTCGCAAGTTCAAGTGCATATCTTGTCAACGCAGGTTCCGGATAATACATAATTTCATTCATAACTGCCGCTTGCGACATATATTCATACAAATTTGTCCCCTGCGCAAAATTAAGGATATTCGATTCTTGCGTATCTTCATTCGAAATTTTTAATTCCGGATATAAATAACAGAATAGTTTTGCGCCTCTCTCCTGCAAATACATAACCACAACATCCTGTATGTATCCGCGGAACAGCTTTTCCCACGCATTGTAATTGTTTCTGGCAGCATCCGCTTGGTAGGCGACATAACACGGCGTTCCATCGTTTGTTGATCCGCTTCTTTGAAAAAAGACTTTTCCTGAACCATGCAACGACAGAGGATACATAACATGATAAGCGTCTCCGATTGGAGAGATTAACTCTTTCTGCTGTTCCTTAGCTGTCCTTCCAAAAATTCCCAACAGTTTATTCTCTATAGAAGGGGAACTTCCCTGTTCTATATACCTGACATCTGCCTGAAGATGTGCGCATCGATCAAACGCTTCACAGGCAAGAGATAACAGCCTTTGCACTTCTGTTACAAGCCTATCCCGTTTCTGCTTATCCTCCTCACGGATTTTTGGGCGATTTTCTTTCAGTTTCTCCTCTTTTTCCTGAGATCCACAAATAAGTGTGTACCCACCAACAAATCGAAAATGTTCATTTTTTTCATTTTCAAACTGCCCCGACTCATCCAATCCTACAATCTTCACGCTCATATATATTCCCCTCCCTATCGTTTTTCTCTCGTTAATACTAGCTTTCAATCATAATCTCGATTATATCATTCTCCCATTTTTTCCTCAATTGTATTGCAACTCTTTCCTCATTATTTTCCACATTAAAATAAGACAGTCAGCTTATATTGACTGCCTTATTAACAATATTCGTGTTGCTTATGCCGTTTTTTTCTGATTTCTCTTGCCACCCTTAAAGCTCCGTCTCCATCCGGATATGGCTTCCGTCCTGCGCCTTCGTGACGATCAGCTTCTGCGGGATCTCCATCAGTTCATCGCGGTGGCTGATGATACCGACCAGCTTGTTCGCCCCGGACAGACTCATCAATGCAGCCTTCGTCTCCTCCAGGGACTTTCTATCCAATGTGCCAAAGCCCTCATCGACGAAGAGTGCGTCCATCTGGATTCCTCCCCGGTTTTGTGCGATCGTATCCGACAATCCGAGTGCAAGAGAAAGCGACGCCTTGAAACTCTCCCCACCGGACAGATTTCCGACCGGGCGCCGTCTGCCCGTGTTAATGTCAAGCACTTCCAGGTCAAGGAAATTGTTGCTCTGCATACTGAGTGCTCCCTCCTTGCGGAAAAGCTGGAACTGATTCTCACTCATCGGTTCTAAGTGCTTATTGGCTGCATCCACGATGCTGTCAAATCCCGCTGCCTGTATATACTGTTCAAATGTGATCTTTCCCTTCTTCGTTCCTGCCTGCCCGCTTACCAGATTATACAGGTGTCTGCTCATATCGGACTCTTTCTCTGCCTTCTTGTAACCGGACTTATTCTCCTCGATCTTCTGACGCTTCGCACAGTTATTCTGCATGCGGAAGGTAATCGTCTGCATCTCTGCTCTTATCTGCTCCACCTGTCTCCGCTGTGTATCCTGCTCCGTCCTCAGAGTCTCCAGATCGACCAGTTCCAGTTCTTTCGCATGATTGTCCGTCTCTAACTGGTTCACCTTCGCAGTTACCTCAGCAACTGACTTTGCGTAATCTGCGATCTGCTTCTCCCCAGTCTGTATCTGCACATCAGAGACAACATATGCCTGCAGCTCTTCCACCGCCGTAAATTGATACTCAGCCAGCTTCGCTTCGAATACGTCCTGCAGCTGCTTTGCATCCTGTTGCTGTTTCGCGATCAGCTTCCGGTTCGTCTCGACCTCGGTCAGCGCACGCGTCTTTGCTTCCTCCGCCTGCCGCTTCGTCTCGGCAGCCGTCTCTATCGCTTTGTTGATCTGATTCAGGCGTTTCATCGCAAGATTTCCTTCATCCTTCGCGGTATTCCAATCCGGGAATTGAAGTGTCTCAAGCTTCTCAAGCTTCGCCTTCGTCTCTGCCTGCTTCGCGATCAGCTCCTGCTTCTCCTGTGCAAGCTGATTCCGCACACGTGCCAGCTGTGTGGTTTCTTCCCCCTGTGCAGACTGCAGTGCCTGTTCTGTCTCCTTCAACTGATCACAGCTTCTCTGCAGTTTGGCGACATTCGCCTCCCGCTGCTTCAGGCAGTCCATAAGAAGCGTTCGCTGACCATGAAATGCTTCGACCAGCTCCTGCAGATTTGCCGCCTTCACCGCAAACTCCTCTTTCATACAGCCCCGGATATCCTTCTCTAACTGAATTTCCTGCGCCTGCAAGCTTTCCCTACATGCGGTTGTTTTGTTCATGGCCGCGTTCATTTCCTGCTGTTTCGTCTCTTCTTCCTGCCTGAGTGCTTTCCAGCGCTCCTCGGTTACAGACGCCTCCACAAGCGGTGCCAGTTGCTCATGATGTGTGGAGCCACAGACCGGACAGGCATCGCCCTCGCTTAAGTTCTGTGCCAGAATCCCGATCAGGTTCGCGCGATACAGCCGGTCAGCCCGGTTGTATGTTTCTCCGGCTTTTTCATACACTTCCCGGCATACCGAATATGTATCAGATGCTGCCTGATATGCCTGTTTCTTTGCCTCCCATGCCGGAATCTCCACATCTGCGATCTCGTCTGTCTTATCCTTCATTCCCTGAAAATCCTTATAGATTTCCTTCTCTTTGGACAGTTCATCCGGCTTTCCGTCTAACTGCTTCTTTCTTACAAGCAGATCCTGAATCTTGTTCTGCAATGCCTGTTCGTCTGTGACAAGCGCTGACTCTCTGCGCTGCAGAGCTTCCTGCTGTGCCTGGATATCCAGTGCCTGACGCTTTAAGTCTTCCCGGATCTTATAGTCATTTTCTTCTTCCTGAATCTTACGGATCTTCTGCTGACAGGCATCTGCTTCCGGACGCAGCTTCTCCGCTTCGGTCACGCCTGCATCTGCCTGTGCTGCACGCTTCTCACACGCTTCGATCCGAACCTGTCCCGCCTCGATCTGCTGTCTCGTCTGCGCACATTCCGCCTGCTTCGTCTGCCATGCCACATAGTCCGGCTTCACCTTATAGGTCGCCTGCTTATAGCGTTCCAGTGTTGCCTGTCTGTCTGCATACGCATCTTTCTGTTCATCCAGAAGAGCCAGTGCTTCCTTCGCTTTCGCGTAGCTTGTAAGGATTTCGTTGTTCATCCGGGCAGTTGCAAGTCTGTCCTGCTGATTGCGGAGTGTCTCTTCTGCTTCCTTTAACTGCACCTGCTTTCCTGCTTCCTGCACCTTATCCTGCTGTAGGATTTCATCCAGCCACACAAGCATATCATCGATGTTCCAGACAATATTTTCTTTCTTTTTGTTCTGACTTCTGCTTAGATTGCGCAGCTTCTCCTGCAGATCTACGATCTTCTGTGCCGTGGTAAGCGGCTGACTATCTGCCTCTATCTGATTCGCATCCGCTGCTTCTGACAGTCCAATGGTGTCTGTGTCCACGCGCCCCACATCCACCTGCACATCATCGAACGCCTCGGTAATCGTCTGGGCAATCGTCTGTTTCTGCTTATCACTTGCATCCATACGACTCTTCAATTTGAATTCCAACGCCTTATAGCTTCCGGTCTGGAAGATATTCCGAAGAATGGCTGTCCGGTCGGCTGTACTCGCATTTAACAGCTTCCAGAATTCGCCCTGCGCGATCATCGCCACCTGCTTGAACTGGCTGACATTGATATTCAGAAGCATCGAAATCGCGCCCGGCTGGTTCTTTGAGCCATCGACCTGCTTCACATTCTCGATTGTGGAACCGTCCGGCTGATAGAAGATTACCTTCTCAGCATTATCGGTTATATTGCCATTCCGGTTCACATACTGATAGCTTGGTTCCCGGTAGATATGGTAATCCTTCCCCTGATGCTCGAAATAAAAATCCACGAAGCTCTTCGCCTTCACATCCACATACTCGCTCTTCAGATTCTTCTCATCGCGGTAATCGCCACTTGTCTCTCCGTACAGCGCATAGCAGATCGCATCGAAGATCATCGTCTTACCGGCGCCGGTATCTCCGCAGATCAAGAACAGTCCTTTATGCTCAAACTTCGAGAAATCAAGCTCTGTCTTCTCCACATACGGACCAAATCCCTGCATAATCAATTTTCTTGGTTTCATAGAATCCCCGCCTCCTTTGCAGCCTCGATCATCATAGCCATCTCTTCTTCATCCATATCCCGCTCATAGATCTCTCTGTAGAAATCCCCGATCAGCTCCTCATATGAACGGCTCTGTGTCTGACGGACAACATCCGTATGGGAATTTCCACGTGTCCGCGAATTATCATAATCAAGATGCACTGCATTCGGATAATATTCCCGCAGGATCTGCATGGCACTTGGAACAATCTCCTCATCTGTGAGCGTTGCATAGAGGAAGCACTGCGTATCTGCCTCTAAGTTCTCCTGTTTGATGATATCCGCAAATGCACCGCGGACATGCACCAGATCCCGCATCGGTTTCAATTGTTCGAACTCGATCTCCACGTGTCCTTCGCCATCGATCGTTACGATCGGTACCTGTTTTGCTCCATCCCGTTCCCTTGTTCCATCCGGAATCTCCTTGACAGAACCAGCCTCTGACAAAGAATATTTGAGTGGGGAACCCGCATACCGGATCTCTGTCCGTCCGACACTCTGGGAAGAATGAATATGCCCAAGGGCCACGTAATTAAATGCGTCAAAGCAGTCATATCCGATTTTCTCCACCGTTCCGACATGCTGTGTCATCACACTCTCCGAACCGCCAAGCTCCGGATCCACATCTTTGCCGGACACAAACTGATGTGCCACCAGTATATTTCTCGCATCCGGATCGATCTGTGCCTGCGTCAGCACTTCCCGCACTGCATCCGCATAGGAGTTAATCTCCGCTTCCGGATAATACCTTCTTACCTGCGATGCTTTGACGAACGGAAGCGCATAGATATGCACCTCCCCGTAATTATCTTCTACCACATAATGTGCCAGCGTCCCCGTATATTTCGCTGCGATATGGATATCATTTGCCTCGAACAATCCGCTTCCGAAGTTCAGCCGCTCGTCCGAATCGTGATTTCCACTGATCATATAGACCGGAAGCTTACGGCTGGCAAGCTCCTGCAAAAATGTATCCAGAAGCTGCACTGCGCCCTCACTCGGAATCGCCTTGTCGAACACGTCCCCCGCGATCAAAACCGCATCCACTTCCTTTGCCTGCGCGATATCGAGAATCTGATCCAGAATATACTGCTGATCCTCTCTCAGATCAAAATCATCCAAAGATTTGCCTAGATGCAGATCCGCTATATGTAAAAATCTCATACACACCCTCCTGTTTTTTGCTTTACTGCTTCTCCGGAATCTGCTCGTTCAACCACGCAATGACAGCTTCCCTGCCATCCGCATCGAACGGAAACTGTCGGTGTGTCCTGTTTTCCTCCGGTGTCTTCTCATAGCATGTGCTTCCGTCCCACACACAGACATCAAAATAATCGGTCTTCGTTCCTTCTCCGCCTTCCTCTTCCGGTGCTTCCTCTACGGTAAGCTTCGCGATCCGGTAACGCGGTCCGAACACATCTCCCCCAGTCAGAATTCCCTTTGCATTGTAAAATGGCAGATCAAATATCTTCTCTCCTGTAATCATATCTTTCTTCCTCCTTATTTTTCCAATAATAATACACTTGTTAAGTTGGATCCTTCACCGTTCTCAGATGCAGCGGCATACTTCCAATAATGCTCTTCTGAATCTCCGCATCGTAATAGAAATACACACGGACAGCACCCGCATCTCTCCCCTTGCCAACACCGACATGCTTGTCTGCATACACTGCGCGCTTGCCGGAATCAAACTGAGAGATATCCATCTGATAGTCCTCCGGGAACATATCCAATGCCCCGGCCTTGCCGGATGACACATTCTCCACCGTCCAATGATCGGAACACGGATCATAGCTGCGCGCGATATTCTCATCCCTCGTCGTTCCGCCTTCATTCATGTGGATCGTGTAGCCAGCGATATAGTGAATAATCCGGCATAACTGGTTCCAGTCGATCGGCCGGTCATCATCCTTCAGTGCCTTTCTCGCCTTCGGATGAACGATCAGATACTCACTATAATACTCCTCAATCCATCTGGTGAAATCTTCCTTGATGTTCGGTCCTTTCTGCGGGCAGTGCAGAAGCGGCTGGTACATCTTATTATAAAATGCATCCATCTCCTCCTGATTGACCGTCTGCTGCGGCTTGTCCTTAAGCTTTTCCTGCAGCTCGCGAATTTCCTCGTTCAGCGTGACAATCTTCACTGCTTTGCGCTCATTATCCCCATGGATCTGGCGGATCGTTGCCTCCTGGCTGGCAGCCTTCTGTTCGAGTGCCTGCTTTGCACTCTCCAGATTGTTCCGGTCGGTCTGAACCTCGTTGTAGTCCTTCTCCAGCTTCTCCCGGCGTTCACATTCACTGGCATATAGTGCTGCATAATGGGAATCCATGTCGCGTTTTTCAAGCTCTGCCGTCTGGTATTCGCGCTTTGCCTCGGTGTAAAATGCATGTCCGTCATAGGTAAACTGCTTTCTCTTCGGCTCCTTCTTCACAGATGCGCCGACGCGCTTGAGCACGTCTTCTTCCGCCGTATCAAAATACAGCGTCTCCGCGTCCTTGGCAAATACATGATTGCTTCTATGTACAAGAATCTTCTGCGCGGTCATCTGATCGATATACTCCTGATTGTTCATACAGTTTGCGAACAGCTTGCTCACGCCATTTTGAACCACGACCACATGACCAAATCCGAGAATCGAACGTGTCATGAATTCAACCGGTTCCTTATTTTCCTCATAATAATTCTCCGGAATAAATACAACCGGCATCTGCCGGCGCGGACTGTCAATCATCTGCGCATACAGCTTCTCACACTCCTGGTTCGACTTGCCATTTACGATGCAGATGCCCTCTGTAAATGCATATTCCTTCGGCAATCCATACTCACCCACGATCATGGTTCCATCTTCATTGATAGACTTCACAAATCCCGGTCGATAGACCGATGCTTCCTCCTGATTGTTCTTCGACTCGCGGCAAGTCACTTTCACCCCAAGCGTCACAGAATCCGCTTCCTTTTTCACGAGCACATTTGTCACGAACGTACGCCCCTGCACATCGCTTCTGTCATTGTTATTATCCGGCTCAAGCAGGCGGAACGTCCAGTCGTTCCAGTCCTTCCGGTACAGCGTGTTAATATCAAGCAGAACCTTTGCCTCCATCTCGCCTACCTGTTCGATGTGGAAGTCACGGCTGTTCTCCGGATCCGGATAATCGACATCCAACTGCTGCAGGATCTTCGCTTCCTTGGAATCCTCATCCGGAATTGCACCCTTCAGGCGCATCCGCAGCCACCGCATCACATGCAGGATTGTCTTCGAGAAACAATCATCCACATCTGCACCCTCTGCCGGCCAGATAGAAAATGCACCCTGATACGTGACATAATGCCGGTATAGAATCAGAGATGTCGGTGCATACTGCTTTTTCTCTGCCGCAGGCACCGGCGTTTCCTCCGCGGAAGCCATCTCTGCCTCCGCCTTCTCCGCCTTCCTCTCCTTCTGCTGTATCTTTGTATTCTCCATCATCATGGCATAAATAGAATCTGCCATGCCCTTTTTCCCTGCATTTCCGGGATAAAATCGTTTGTTACCCATATATCTTATGCTCCAATCTGCTGTTTTTTGTATTATTTTACAATTTCAGGCAGTGTTCCTGCAATAGAAATATCATCGACTTTCTATATGTGAGCAATTCTATCTATACAAATGATAATACTCAAACGAGATACGATCGACAGGCACCTGAAAGATAACGGACAGCGCATATCGATACATCTGCTGCTGATTGTTGTAGCAGGTATTTAAATGCTGTTCGAGATTGTCCACGGTCTCCGTACCGATATGATCCGACTTGTAATCTACAATACGGATGTTGCCATCCGCATCCACAAGGACAAGATCTGCGGATCCGTTCAGCCAATACAGCTCCTCCGCGTCTAAAGCAAACCTCTGCTTAAGTATATCCATCACATCTGCATCGACGTTTCCTGCATCCTCCTGCGTTGCAAACTGTGAGAAGGAAAGCTCCGTATAAACCTCCTTTGCGTCCCGAACCGCCTGCATCATCGCTGTATCTGCAAGGAACCAGGTCATCACTGATTCCAGATACGTCTGGTACAACTTCCGTTGTTCTTCTGCCTCATCCGATTCAAGTCCTACCACAATATCCTCATAATTTTCCAGGACTGCCTGCATCACAACTGCCTGTACCAAACGAGCTTTATCCTCCGTCGATGCATCTGCCGGCACCTGTTCACTTCGGATTCGATTCACCAATAGTTCAAAGCAACGATGCATAGCCGTACCAAATATATTTCCGGTTGGGCGCGGATCTGCGTCCGGTCCCGGTTTCCACACAGTATCTTGCATCTCCAGAGAAGACGGAGTCACGGAATGACTCTGATGGAACCTCTGCGTGTCCTCTATGGAAACATCCCACGCCCCCATATTATAATCGATGGGCTGCGGCGTTGATGCTACCGTGGACGATGCATTAGACAGAATTGCATTTATCTCTTCCTGCAATGTCGGTTTCTGTGTCACACCTGTATAATGCAGCAGATTCTTCACATCCGTGGTCAGATCATATTCGCTGTACACACATCCATCACACAAGGCATCCATGAAGATCAGTACCTCCATTGCACGAGTCACTGCCACATAGTCCTGGCGAATTCGTTCCTGTCGTATCTTGTTCTGTGCAAGATCGGCAATCTTCGTTCCACTTGCATCCAACATCCCGCTGTACGGTACAAGTTCTGACGAAAACATAGATCCTCTCCCGGTACCATCATCGCGAATCTTCGCTATCGGATAATAATCCAAGCCATCCCGGTAAGGACTCTTATGGGAGCTGCGTGACGTCCGCGATGCCAGAATCACGATCCTTCCTTCAAGGCCTTTTGCCTTATGCAGATTCATAAAACGAACCGCATTTTCACCCTTATCCATAATCAGTTCACGGTCAACCTTTGAGTCCATATACATCTGCAATTTCCGGTCGACTTCCTGCCTGCTTTCCTGCGGATTCACAATCAGGGCTTCTAAAATCTGCTGAATACGGGACTGTGCCCGTCTCACCGCTTCCCCGGTTGTTTCTGCATCTAAAATATATTCCACATGATGTGCCATATACTGTAGCAGTTCGTATGCGGACAATGATTTTGTACGCTCCTTTAACATTTCGGCTCTCGCATCTGCTTCCAGTTCATTGGCTGCGGTCAGCTTTGACCCCATCAGTATTTCCCGTGCGCCACATGCTGCCTGCATATCAAATGGATATGCAAGATAATGATACAGCTGCCGGAACCGCAGCGGAAGTTCCTCCTCGTTCAATTCCAGGGCACCATACAGATTGACAGGAATTCCCGCTTTCTTCAATACATCTGCATAGAGATTAATTGCATCCTTCTTCTCGCACAGAATCAGGATATCACGATATTCAACCGGACGCTTTACCCATGTCTCTACCTGTTTTCCTTCTTCGTTTACTTCCTTCTTCTTATCCCAGATCTTCAGACCATCTCCCGTCAGATGGCGGACCAGTGCCGCAACACATTGACTGTCTTTTAACTGGGCCTTCTTTGTACTTTTGCTATCATAGAAGTTGCTACTCTGATACGGATCGCCCTTTGCTTTGCACCAGTTTGGATGATCCAGTGTATATACCCCCCGCAGAACCCCCGGCTCATCCGGATTATCATTTGCTGCTGCCATCGGTGTATAACCGCCGGAAAACATCGCTTCGATCGGATGCTCAAAGTTCTGATTCACCCAGTCCACAACCGGTTTTTCCGACCGGAAATTGCATTCAAGTGCATACTCCTCCACATCCACGATCTGGTTCGGTGCATACTTTGTCTTTACTGCATTATAGACATCCACATCCGCGCCACGGAACGCATAGATTGACTGCTTGGGATCGCCAACCAGGAAGAACGAACCCGTTCTTCTCTTATCCGGTTGTTCTATCTCCTCGCAGAGCAGCTCGATGAGTTCGCACTGCACCGGATCCGTATCCTGAAATTCATCGACATAAATACAGGTAAAGCTTTCCTGAAAGAAGCGTCTGGCTTCCGGATTGTTCTTCACCAGTGCCAGTGCTTCCTGCAACAGAAGGTCATTCGTGATAACATGGCGGTTCTCCGGCTTCCGGATAAGATCACGATAAGCCAGCCGTGCCTCCTCTGCCGCTTGTACAAACAGGGATGCCTGATAAGCCTCAAGCATCGAAATCCAGTTTGTCCATTTCTGAACAACACCTAACAACTCGGCATTTCTCGTTTTTCCAGTATCTTTGCCATGTGCAGGCAGAGCCTTTACATTACGGCCATCAAAGAATTTCAAACCATCCTCGTTTACTGTTTCCTTGTTCTGCCAGCAGGCACAATAATACTGCACCAGATCTTTTCCCGTACAATTCTTATAATTCTCATACAGCGTCTGCGCTGCCTTTGAAAGATATCCCACGGTGCCGCTTCCGTATGGTGCTGTTTCCTTTATTACCTCATCCATATCCTTGAATGGCTTTACATCCCTGCGCAAAATACCCAATGTCTCTGTGAAAATATCACTGACCGACTTCCGTATCTCCGTAATATAGTCATCATATTTATGTGACCCCGGTACAAGAAGCGGTGCCGCATAACGGATATTATGATCCATCGGCAGATCACAGATATCAAGAAACAAGCTCTTGATATAAGCCCCCGCCTGTTCCTGCTGTGTCTCGGATATAAGGGATGACAATCTATCCGGTGTCATCTTCTCTTTGAACCATTGACGAAAGAATGCCAGCTTCCATACTTTCGCATCCGTATCTTCCAGCAGCTGCACATCCATCGGAAGTTTTGCCGCGAATGTCTGCTCTGTCAGCAGACGTTTGCAAAAGCTGTGAATCGTGGATATCTGAATCAGGCTTTCATTTTCGATTGCAGCTTCCAGATTTTCCCGCTCCTCCTGTGTCAGCGATGGATTCTCAGATTCCTCGTGCAGCCGCTTCATAATTCTGCCTCGCAGTTCTTCTGCTGCCGCGTTCGTAAATGTGATTGCTACCAGCTTCTCTGCGACAAGCCGTCCGGACTTCAACTGTTCAATGATCCGATTTACGATCGTAGTTGTTTTACCTGCGCCGGCACCAGCTTCCACAAACATATTTTTATCCAGATTCTTCAGAATGGAACCTCTGTCCTCTTTGTCTGATACATGTATCTCCATGGTAAACCCTCCTCTATAATCTATGCGTAACGCCCGGCACAATAACACGTCCGGGCACACCCGTCTCTTATTCTGCAATCTGCAATCTGCGTACACATACATCCTTATAGTCACAATATGTACATGCATCCGCGCTTTCTTCAACAACCGCATTTTTCAGAAATATCTTCGCAATTCTCTCTCTCACAGGCAGGGGCAGATCTTCGCCATGAGACACATTTCTAACCTCTGTCTGGATTCCATCGTACGGGAAATCATACTGCACGTTAGTGACCTTTTCGGGCACACCATTCGGATAGATCAGGTGCTGCAGCTGCGTATTCTTCTCAATCTTTTTGACCAAGGAATCCTTCTTCCCGGTCTTATAATCAATTATCCGGCACACAGGCGGTACCCCCACCTGCAGATCGGTTTCCGATGCATCAATCCGGTCAATAAATCCATGGTAGGAATAGCAGATTGCATCGCGGTCCAGATCAGGCACCGTATTTCCATCGGAATCTGTCTTCATATCCGGTTTAAAATCATTTCCTGTTTCATCCATATACCGGATCGCCGTCTCAAATTCCTTCTCACAGGCAATCACGCGCCATTTCCCTGCAAGTTCTGTATAAAGATGTGTCACATAATCCTTCACCATCTTCTTATAATTCTCTTTTTCCCGCTGCACGGCAGCCCCAGAGCCGGATGGAACAAGCAGTTCAAACTGCGCTGCTTTCTTGTCAAATATCTGTTCCAGCCGGATATAATCCGGGCGTGTACCCGCACCAACCGAAACACCTTTCAGCTTCTCATTGCAGTATTGCTCCATCACCTCATGGAACAAATTACCTTTATAATTCGCCGGTAGCCACTTCCAGACCTCGTATTCCAGTTTCTCCGTATTCATCCGGCGGCGCTTATATTCAAGCTTCAACTGGCAGTCCATCAATGTCTGGATGTCTGTCGGGCTGATGTGTTCCAGATGCACCAGCCGCTTGCCATTGATCTGTTCTTCCCTCACATGCAGCGACTGATAGTAGGCTTTGATATCCGGATTTGTCTCCTCATACCCCGCTGCGTCATCGAAGAGTTTCTTCTTATCTATCTTATAATTTTTATCCGCTGCACAGACATTTGGATAGCCCACTGCCAGCTCCTTGCTGCCTGCCGACTGGTTCAGACATTCACTATAGACACGCGACGCTGTAATCTCACGATTATTGACTGTATCATATTCGCAGCGAATCATCGTGAACATACCTTCCCGCTGTGTCTGCATACTCTGTATGAGATGCGACTTCTTCCGGTCATTTATTTTCATACTAAGCTCTACATATCCCGCTTTCGTATCCACTAATTCCACCAGTCTCCGGTCAGAAATTACCGGTGAATCAGCAATTTTCTGTTCAAATGTATCATAAGCCATGCCGAGGCAGTACTGATATGGGCGTTCAAGAATTGCCGTTCTTCCCATCCTCATAACTGTGACCGCATTTGATTTTTCATCATCCGCAAGAGATATTTCCTCCACATATTTCCGGATGAATTCCAAGGCCTGCTGTAAGGAATCTGCGTTGCCCGCATGTTCAAAAAAGCTGCGCAGACTCCATAACTGGTTCATATATGGCTTATCAAAATTCTCGATCTGCGCATATTCCCGGATGAAATGATACAGCTTGTCATAGAGTTCAAAGATTGACACCGTTGTGTCTTTCTCATACTTTGAAAATATATCCGTCAATGTTTCTACAAATTTCAGGAATTCCTCACTGCACACAATACGCGTCTTCGTTCCATCCTCTTCCGGTTTTCTCTTAATCATCCGATGAGCTTCCAGAAGATCCAGATAGTCATCCCGGTGATTACGCATCTGATCAAGAAACATCTCATATCGCGGCAGACCCCAGCCAAGATTGAACGGTCTTACAATCCGGTAATCTTTAGACATCCGGATCAGACGATTGTCCACGACATTCTGAAACAATTCATAATTATAATTTCCAAGTGCCCAGTCAATTACTGCAAAAAGGAGTGTACTGCATGCATTATCAGACACTTTGTACCCATCCACACACGCATAGAAAATCCCCCGTTCCTTCAAGGCAACCCGGATCATATTCTCATACTCTTCTGATGGATACAGGATGTTCACCCCGCCAAACGGAAGTTTTCTCTTCTGCATATCTTCCAGCACATACTGAATCTCGTTCATCTGTCCATACGACCTGCAAAACTGCTTCTCAATATTTGCATCCAATGCAGGTGTGTCAATCGTTACATACTCATTCGTGATTGCCTGAACAAACCTACGTTCAAGAAAAGTAAGCTCTTCTTCCTTATAATCAAAAATCGCATAGCAGATACCATCCTGCTTTTTCTGTGTATCTCCGATCTCCACGGCTTCCTGCAGCATGCGAACCTTATCATAGAGGTTCTCCGCCACCAGGTACTTTTCATACGTTTCGATCAGGGCTTCAAACTGTGCTTCTTTCTCTGTTAATAACCGGTCGAATTCGTCCGTTTTCTTCCCCATCCGAACAACATTCATCACCCGAAGGATCTCCTCCGCCGTCTCCAGGCAGAGACTCTCGTAAGGGACAAACGAAAACCGATCGTTTTCTCTGTTCGACATCAGAATCCGGTATACAAGAAGGGCAGCTACGTTCTGACCAATCTCATGCACAGGCGCGCAGTTCCCAGCTTCCGCGCTTTCCCGGATTATCATCTCCTTCGCCACATCCACGAATCGTTTTCCCTCCAGATTCGCGATTGGCAGTTTCTCCTTATTCACCAGACGCGCAAGGCGATTTACATTCGCCACTTCGTCTGTCAATAACACTTTTTTCTGATATGGATGTTTCTTACACCACTCCTGTAACCTCATAATTTATCCTCCTCACCTGGTATTGAACCTTCAATATAATTATCACTGAATTTCTGATTGTGACAACGTCTGCCACAACCGCTGATGAACTTCGCTTTTTTCTTCCTCCGGTACATCGCCGATCAACAGATAATCGACGGATGTATCAAATATATAGCTTACCTCCACCAGATGCTGCAGATCCGGAATCGTAATTCCATTCGTCCATTTCGCCACAGCCTGCACCGATATGTGCATGAGCTGTGCGATGTCGGACGGACGTATGTCTGTATTCTTCATCAATGCTTCAATTCTTCTTCCAACCGCCTGCTTCTCAACCTGCGGAATATTCTCATATAAAATATGTAACCCATCTGATCTCCTCATATGTCCACCTCCGTTTCTCCTTCGTTTTCATCGGATATCACAAAAGCCCCGTGCATATCTGTCACGATATACACGGGGAATCTCTATATTCCTAAGCCGCTGTCCGGTTCTCCCGGAAATCCTCCAGCATACGGCGCATCTTCGGATTCCGGCTGATCCGCGAGAGAGCCTGGCTCTCGATCTGACGGATACGCTCCCTCGTCACTCCGAAGTCAGGGTGCCTGGCAATCTCGTCGAGTGTCATCGGATCATTGCCATCCAGACCGGTACGCATGATGAGCACCTTTGCCTGCTTGTCTGTCAGCATGCTGAGAACCTCCCACTCTGCCTGACGCAGTGCCTGCTGTTCCATATTCTGTTCCGGTGTCAGACTGATCTCATCCGCGATCAGCTCACCTCTTGTCGTATCCCCATCCTCACCGACGCGCTCGTCGATTGACTCCATACGGATACTCTTCATGGACTTCCACGTCTCGACATCTTCCTCCGACTCATCGAGCGCCTCTGCAAGCTCTCTGATTGTAGGTGTTCTGCCAAGTTTCTGTGCGAGTGCCGTTTCCATCTTTGTCACCCGGCTCAGATTCGTCATCACATACTCGGGCTTACGGATGGCAGCACCGTTGTTGCTGATGAAACGGCGGATCTTCTGGTTGATCCACCACATCGCATAGGTGCTGAACTTAAAGCCCTTCGTATAGTCATACCGGATTGCTGCATCGAACAGGCCAAGCGCTGCTTCCTGAATAAGCTCATCCTCATCCAGCCCACTCATCTGGGCATAGTTTCTTGCAGCCTTTCTGGCAAGTCCCATGTTGCGCACAACCAGTGTGTCTCGGGCTGCCTGTCCGTCTGCGCCCTCCGGATCTGCGGCAATGCGCTTCGCAAGTGCATGAACCTCTTCCTCTGTCAAAAGTGCTGCCTTTGTATCTCTATTAAATGTATTATCCATAATGTACTTCCTCCATTTCATCATAAAACAAACCCACTACACAACCAATCTCCCATGGCGCGCTCCTTTCGCGTCCTTGTACAATATACCATGCGCATATCATAATGTCAATGGCAAAAATCGTATTTTTTATACAATTTCTTATTTTCATGCTTTATATCGGCAGGAGTTACATTATTATTTAGATAAATAATTCAATTTTTCATTTATTTTTATTTGTCCTTTAGCTGTTCCATCGCTTCCTTGATCGTATCGATCTCATTTCCGCTATATAATGGCTCATCCTGCTTCGGTGTCATGATCTCCCGCAGATACAGATCGCGCAGGTTGTTCGTCCTGCCGACACTCTTGAACCGGTAATAACGGTTCAAAGGATTCGCAGTTGTAAACCGGATGAATTTCTTATCAAGTACCTCCAACGCTCTCAAGTTATGTGATGTAAAAATCAGCTGGCCTTTGCCGTTGCTTTCGAAGATCTCGAGCATCTGTCCAAGCAGATATTCGAAGACACCTGCATCAAGCTCGTCCACGACAAGGGTCGCCGCCTTCTCCTGATAAGCAAACAGGTACACCGCGACGATCGATGTGAGCTTAATAATACCATCTGACTCATGCAGCAGCGGAATCCGGTTGTCTCCCCGGACGGAGATAATATTTACAAATACGCCCTTCTGTCCGTTCTCCAGTACGGTTTCTGTCGTCTCCAGCTCCAGGTGCAGATCCGGAATCAGTGCATGCATCATGCCATCGATCTTCGCGAACTGCTGCTCCACATATTCGTACAGGTCCATCGCCAGCGGTTTCCTCTTTCCGAGCAGAACCGGCTTATCAAGTCCCTGTATATAAAGCGGTATGCCGGCTCCATAGAGCGCAACCATACTCGTATGGGAATCAACCACATAGAGATAATGCGTCGCATAATACTGAAGCTCTGACAGGATCTCGTAGTATTTGGAGCAATGCTCCTCTGTATTCTTCTTATCAAGCTCTTTCGTCAGGGACTGGCTGAACACGAAGGACTGCGAATCGTCATAGGTTTTCCGCTTCAGGTAAATGAGTTCGTTGCGTACATCCGAATCATCCTTATCGAAGAAATATTCCTCCAGTGCCTTTCCACAGAGTACATTTTCCTTCGTGTCAACGATTGCATGCAGCCGTCCAAGTCTGCCGTCCTCGTACAGGTTCGTCCGGACGACTTCATCCGATACATGCATGCAGAGCTGCGTCTTCTCCATATCGCCGCTTTGCTCGATGTCCTGTGTCTGCTCTGTGATCTCTTCCGCGCGCAGGGCCGCCTCGTATGTGACAAGCGCCTGCGTTCCATCCTTATACACGAACAAAAACTCCACATAGATTTCGGCAAGCTTCGCTCCCTTGTTGATAAACTTCGCGAACGTTTGATGCAGACGGTATCCGCCGATGATTGCCTTCAATGTCTTGCATGCATCGACCAGGGATGATTTGCCGGAGCCATTCTGTCCGTACAGCGCCAGAATATCGGAACTCCATTCTTTTTTTTCTGTATCCGGTTCCCGCGTTATGCATAGTCCGTCCCGTTCAACCCGCTTCACGGTTTTCCCCATCTCTTTCGCACAGTTCATCTCAACGACACCATATCTTACGCCCTTGAAATTAATAAGCTCCAGCTTCTGGATTCTGACATCCGGCAGCCGGTCTTCATGATTCTTATATACATTGTACATAATTGCACCTCTTTTTCTACGTTATATCCTTATATTATCCCAAGGGATTCCGTAAGTCAACCGTGAAAGCTGCTTTTGCAATATTTTATCCTATTTTTAACTTTTATATGTAAATTTATACTTCGATATGATAGATTTTTGCATCTGCTTCATGTCCGGTTGTCTGTTTCAGTGCTTTGATATACGTGTCAAGCTGGGCATGGTATTTCTGATCCAGATGCTCTCCATCCTGATTGGTCTTATAGTCAATGATATGCCAGTTCCCATGCTCACAGTAGACAACATCCATGATTCCGTTATACAGTACCGTCTTATCTCCCTGCTTTTCGGAATAGCAAAACGGAACCTCTGTGCAGACTTCCTCTGCCGTAAGCAGTGTCTGCAGAATATCCTGTGGCACACCATTTTCCTGTGCGAAACCACCTTGCCGGATTCGCTCTGCCGTTGCCGTGACCGCATGAGCGAATATCTCTCTTTGCAGCTCATATTCCGCTGGCAGGCACTCCTCTAAGATCTGTGTGGTCATGTCCGCTACAGACATCTGATTTTTCGAGCGGACGAGAAGCTCCATCAACCGGTGCAGCATCGTGCCGAGTACATTTGCACACGTAAGCAGGAATACGCGTTCCTCTCTGGTGACTACCTCCCCATCGGATTCCCGTCCCTGTTCAGATTTCCCGATTCCCACCATTCCTGTGTTCTCCTGCATATCCTGAGCATCCGTTTCTCCCATGTCCGTCACCTCAGTTTCAAGCTCTAACCGGCTCGGCGTGATCATCTCATACCCCGGTATCTCTCCCTCCCGGTCGTTCAGGATGCAAGTCTCCTCTGCCTTTTTGTACAGATCCGCCGCCTGCGTCTCCGGTCTGCTCTTTGCCTCCGGCACATACCCCGGGGCACGGCGTCCTGCCATATAGAAGAAGTTTTCATTTGTTTTTTTGAGCAATGGCTGCCAGGTGCTTTCATATCTTATATTGTCTCCCGTACCCACTTCGCAGTTACTCACGATCAGCACATTTCTGGCACGTGTTGCCGCCACATAGATCAGCCGTGTCAGCTCTGCATCCAGAGCCGCATGCTCCCGCTTATGATATTCCCCATATACGTCCGTCGAGAAGCTTGCGATCTTCTGGAAGTTATTCCACGGATATTTGCTGTCCTTCTCCAGCCGGAACAGATAGGTTTTACTTCCATCCGCATCATATTCTGTATGTAAATATGGGTCCTGACGCAGCGGATAGGCATATGCGAGGATCACGACCGGTGCCTCCAGCCCCTTTACCTTGTGCAGATTCGCCATATGCACGCAGTCCGCATCCTCGGTCAGGCTCAGACAGCGTTCCTCCTCCGCATATTCCTGCATCAAGGATTCTATATAGGCTACGCCATCCTCCGGTGTCACGATTCTTCTATCGTTCTCCGCATTCCGCAGAAGCTCCAGCACGTAATATAAGATTTCCATTCCGTCCGCTTCCACTTCGTCGTAGACCGGTGTCTCTTCCATGATCTGGTAGAATAATGCTGCCGGCGGACAGTTTGCTACATTTGCACGGAGCTTATATGTCTCGAACACCTTACGCAGTGCCTTGCATTCATCAAACCGTACCTTCCCCTCTACACGCACAGGAATTTCCTGCCGTTCAAACTCCGCAAGCATCGTTCCCATGTTGGTCTTCGACTTGTGAATGACCATAATATCACGATACCGGATCGGTCTTAGCCCGGTGCCATCCGGATCCTGTATCTGAAATTCCGGATTCCCAACCAGCGTCTGAATGATCTTCGGAACCTGGTACTGGTCAGCCATTTCCTCATTTACATACTTTGGTGCACGGCAGATATACGAGTACACACCCTCAAACTCCGGCTGTTCCTGTTTTACGATTGGGATTGGCGTAAATCCACACTGATATGCACTCTCCCGAAATTCATCCCCGAATACAGTGTTGAAGAACTGGCACAGCTTGTTCCGGGAACGGAAATTCTGCGTAAGCTGCAGAATATCGCCCTGTGGCATCGCCGCAAATAACTCCTTTACGCGCAAATAAGAACCCACATCTGCATTCCGGAAACGATAGATCGACTGCTTCGGATCTCCTACGATGAACAGGGTTCCCGGCTTCGGATCACAGTGTTGCCAGTTTTCCACCGGATGTTCCGCCGTCAGATAGAAGAAGATTTCCGACTGGATCGGATTCGTATCCTGGAATTCATCGATCAGGTAATACGAATGCCGCCGGAAGATATACTGAATCAGCGCACCGCCCTGTCTGGCATCCTCGCGTAACATATTCCGCAGATAATACAGATAATCAAAATACGTCATAACCCCATTTTCACGCAGGTATTCTGCAATCTTCGGTGCCGCTGCCGCAAGAAATGTCATGGAAGTGTTATATTGTAAGTCCTGCAGCGTATGATAAATCCCAGTGGTTTTTTCGTATTTTACTTCTATTTGCTTCCGCTCTTCCGGTGCATGATTGTATTTCAGAGTTTGCTCCAGATTCTGCTTCATCTGACTCAGCTTACCAAGTACAATTGAGAGCTTCCGCTCCCATGTGCCCTTAAAGGTATATTCACCCGGATACAGCTTCCGGATCTCTTCGATCTGCGTCCGGTAGGTATCATCTAACGTGTTCGGCACATACCCGCGTTCCTCCGTAAATGCAAGCGTCGAATTCTTGTTCTCCATAAATACCCGCATTCCTTTGACGAACACCAGCTCCGGGGACTGATTCAGCGCATGGAAGCTCGCAGCAAGCCCTGCAAGCGCCTCTCCATATGCGCCCTCACAGATTCGGATATACTCCTGCTTGTACAGAAGGTCCAGATCCGCATCCGGAACAACGGATGCATCGGATGGCACTCCCGTCTCATATGGGTGCTCCGCAATCAGCATCTGGCAGAATGCGTCAATCGTCCCCATAAAGCACAGATCAAGATTCCTGAGTGCGTACGCGCACCGCTCCCGTGTTTCCTCCGTCGGCGGTGGAAGCTGTCCTGCGTATCCACGATCGACATAGACAGATTCCGGATTACTCCGCTCCAGCAGAAGCTTCTGAAACCTGCCACGGAATTCATTTGCCGCCGCCTTCGTAAATGTAATCGCGCAAATCCGGCTGATATCCCGTCCCTGTTCCACCATCGCAACCATCCGGTTTACAAGCATCGTTGTCTTTCCCGAACCGGCACCTGCCTCTACGAAGAAATTGCTGTCTATGTCCAAAACCATCCGGTTCCGGGATATCTGGTCCATTTGCAACTGTTCATTCATTGTATCCATATATGTTCTCCTCCCAAAACTCTATCTCGTTTCCCGGTAAGTCTGATTGATTCGGATGTTTTTGATCGTCCCGGAACTTACCGTACATCCGCGTGCTTCCAGCATCTTCCTGTACGCGGCAACCTGTGCCTTCGCTGCCTTCTCAAACTGCCCCTTCGCGGAGCTTTCCTTTATGTCATCGGCATTGTATTTTCTCTTTGGCACCGTTTCCTTCCATTCACAGATCTCGAATTTAATAAAGTCATATTCACCGGTACTCCGTCTCTTTATAACATCCGGACATCCGACAACCGATTTTCCATCTTCCATGCTTTGCCACAGCTTCTCCGGCTTTTTGGCATTTGAAAGCGTCACCGCATCATAGGTCAGTTCAACCATCCCCAGAAACTGCTGCTTCACATCCCCGATATCCGCCTCATACACGGGCGGTGTCTCTAATATGTACTGATCAAACAGCTTTGATGCGATCTGTCTGTATTCTTCGATCGTAAGCGACTTTGCAATGCACCGCTTTATCAAACGGTCAAGCAGCCCTTCCATCGCCTCTTCCGACAGCACCCGGAATCCGCCTGTCAATGCATCCGGCTCCATCACTGCCACATCCTCTGTCTCCTGCACCCATTCACGTACGGTATACTTTTTTCGATTGCTGTTCGTATAGTTTTTTTGCTGCTCGCCCTGGAATGTAATCTGTTTTCCTGCATTGTATGCCTGTCCTACAAGCCTTGCCGCTGACATTGCCGGCTCAAAATATCCAACCTTCCGTGTGCGTACCTCCAGTTCTTTGTCCGTTATCGCACCGCCTCGCTCTTCCTGACACAGCTCATAGATGACGGAGGACGCATTCTCATTTTTCAGTTCTGATACATCGAGTCCCGCATAAGACAAATGCAGCGTCCCCGAAAACGCACATGTCATATGGGCAAGCCGTAGTAATTCCTTCCGACGCTGGTTTGTTTTCTCGAGCGAACGCATACCTGCCGCCTCTGGTCCAAACTGTTCAATATCCGCGTCCAGCAATAAGAAGTTTTCCTGCTGATACTTCGGATACTTAGAAGCCGCAAGTCCTGCGACATACACATTCTGCCGGATGGAAGACATCGCTCCCGCAATGTCCGTCACATGCACTGCCCCCGCACACGCAGACTGCGCTCCCACCATCTCACCGTAGATATCCTGGAAAATATCTGTGCCTGCCTGTTCCGGATTTGCCATCCGGATCGCATTGCATTTCCGTTTTATCACCTGCAACGCTTCCTGATCGATCGACGCAAAATAAGATTCCGCATCCGCAGTTTCCGGCTGACGGATTCTCGCATACCGGGCTATGAATTCTTCCACCGGAAGTGCCAGCTCCTCCGCCACCTTCTCTAGGATCAAAAGGCGATTCTTCTTCTCCTGCAGTTCCAGGTAATCTCCCACCGTCGCATCCACACCTGTATATAAAAATGATTCTAATTCCAATGCATGCCGCAGATCACGGATCCGCCGCTGATTCGTCTCTGCATCATTTGTAAAACGACATCTGCCGACAAATGCAAAAAACGCCTCTACCTCCTGCTGTGTGTCGATATCCACCAGCCATGCTTCCTCATTTTCCGGGAAATATTCAATCTGTTTCAGCCATGCAGCCTGATCAAAAAAAGGATATTGAAACATTGCGCACAGAGATGCCGCATCGAAGAATCCATCCGAGATCCAATGCTCATACTTCCGCAGCAGCATCGCCGGAACGGTATTTGCAATGGACACACCACGTCCAAATGTGACCGGTATCGCGCGGCTCACACTGTAATCATAGAAGATCTGGCTGTACGAATTATAATCCGCAAGGGCAACTGTACAATGGTCGAGTACTTTTGTCTCGTACGTTTCCTGCAGGATCGTCTCCACTTCATTTGCCATGCCATAGCACATACGGATGCTTGCAACCTTCGTCGGCTTCTGCTCTGCCTGATACAAAGCACGGAACGAAACGGTCCGTACTTCCCCGCCTGAGAGCTTCTCCGCCAGCGCCTGCTCCAACGGTGTAAGCGGATATTCCTCAAGCACTGTGACCGGCTGTTCCCATGCTTCACATTCTGCAATCGCCCGGCGGATAATCTGAATTGTATCTGTCCATTGCCGCACTTCTAACAGCTGCATATACGCTTCATACACCTGCCAGAGCGCCTGATTCTTCTCCTGAAATATCCCCTTCCCAAGGTTCCCCTGTATCTGTGTATGTTCCTCCCCGGCGCCGATCATGACACGCATCGTCCGGACCGCCGAGGCAATCTTCTGCACGTCCGCATATTTTACAGTTCCAAAATAACGGATTCCCTGCAGTGCCTGCGTGAACAAAATCACCTCTTCCTCCGGCGTGATCACATGCTGCGTGATCGCGATACCTGCCCGGATAAGTGCCTCCTTCGCAAGGCTCACCCCATTATCAATATACAGGTTGAAGCAGGTCTTTCCATGCAGTCCAAGACTTTTTATGAGTTCCGATCCATTTAATCCCGGTGCCAAAATATGTTGTTCCATCTGATTCTTCCTCCCCCGAATCTATCGTATGATTATCTGTTTCTATTTCATCAATGTTATATAAATTTCCATTCCTTTATGATTTTCTGTCGAATTCCCACTTGTATATATTCCATGCCGCCCGTCGAATTCCTTCATTATCTTATCGTATGCCGTTTTTTCATCCGTAAAAATTACAGAAATCAAAACATCTCCTGTTTTCATATCAGGTTTTTTCGGTAAATATGGATTCTCGTAACTTTTTGTGCTAAAATAAGAACCAAATATTGCATAATCGAGGTGCGAAAGATGGATTCCACATTGAAGCTGACATGGGCGGAAATTGACTTGGATGCCCTTGCTCATAATTATAAAACATTGCGCGACCGGATTGGTGCGGATGTCAAGTTTTTAGGCGTTGTCAAGGCAGATGCCTACGGACACGGTTCTGTACAGGTCAGCCGCCTGCTGCAGGAGCTAGGTGCTGATTATCTGGCGGTCAGCAGCATCGACGAAGCGATTGAACTTCGCTTAAATGACATTACCATGCCGATTCTGATTCTTGGACATACACCGAAGGAGCAGGTCAGCCGCCTGATTGAGTACAACATCACACAGGCTGTTACCTGTAAGGCAAAGGCACTTGAATACAGTGAAGAAGCCGTGAAATGCGGCGGTACGTTGAAGATTCATATCAAGGTTGACACCGGAATGTCAAGGCTTGGATATCTGTGCGACGGCGATTATTTTGATACCGGTGTAGAAGGGATCTGCGAGGGCTGCTCGCTTCCTGGGCTTTACGCCGAAGGTATCTTTACTCATTTTGCTGTGTCCGATGAGCCTGGTGATGCATGCAAAGCCTACACGGAGCATCAGTTCCAGTTATTTACCGATGTAATCAAAAGCGTCGAGGAAAAGCTCGGCAGACGGTTCGCCATCCGCCACTGTGCCAATACCGGTGCGGTTGCCCGTTATCCGGAAACATGGCTCGATATGGTTAGACCGGG
>OIYT01000801.1_pt1 | contig 26473 bp, 20 predicted proteins | sample 1588201 | NCBI WGS metagenome assembly OIYT01 (sample SAMN03283260) | human gut metagenome | biome: human-associated habitat; material: feces | host: Homo sapiens | place: USA | collected 2013
GGGCAAATATCTTCCTGGTATTTTTGCTTCATCAGTTCTTTTATTTGATAACGGAACGATAAGACTCGTACGACTTCTGCGCTAAAAATGCATAAGCAAAAACAGCTCCTATAACGCAGATTTAATATGCTAAATTTGGTAGTCTGTGTGCAGCAGATGATGGGCCTTCTCCCCCAGGGGCTTTTTCAGGTAGGCGCGGTACAGCTCCTGGATGTCCGGGTTCTCGTGGGAGAAGCGGATGTCGGACCCGGCGTCCAGCTTCCACAGCTGGTTCCCCCGGGACGGCGCCATCTCCACGCCCTCGTGGATGGGCTGGCCGCCGCCTCCGGCGCAGCCGCCGGGACAGGCCATGACCTCCACAAAGTCGTAGTCCGCCTCGCCGCCGTCCACGGCCTCCATCAGCTTCCGAGTGTTGGCAAGGCCGCTGACCACCGCCACGCGGACGTCGCCGGCGCCGGGGATGGTGAAGACGGCCTCCTTCCAGGGCTTGCTGCCCCGCACCTGGCTGAACGCGTCGGGGTCGGGGTTCTTGCCGGTCACCAGGAAATAGGCGCTGCGCAGGGCCGCGTCCATGACGCCGCCGGTGGCGCCGAAGATCACCGCCGCGCCGGTGCCGGAGCCCAGGGGGCTGTCGAAGGGCTCCTCCTCCAGATCGGAGGGGACGATACAGTCGCTGCGGAACAGGCGCACCATCTCCCGGGTGGTCAGCACCGCGTCCACGTCGGGGTCGCCGCAGGCGTCGCGCATGGTGGGCAGCTCGCTCTCCGCCTTCTTGGCGGAGCAGGGCATGATGGACACCACAAACATCTTGTGGGGGTCGATGCCCATCTTCTCCGCGAAATAGCTCTTGGCCACCGCGCCGAACATCTGCTGGGGGGACTTGGCGGTGGACAGGTTCTCGGTGTAGGCCGGGTACTGAGTCTTCAAAAACCGCACCCAGCCGGGGCAGCAGGAGGTGAACATGGGCCAGCGGTGCTTTCCACGGTGAGTGAAGCGCTCAATGAACTCGCTGCCCTCCTCCATGATGGTCAGGTCGGCGGTGAAGTTGGTGTCGAACACGTAGTCAAAGCCTACGCGCTTCAGCGCGGCCACCAGCTTGCCCACCGGCACCTGCTTGTTCTTGTTGACGGTGCCGAACACCTCCGCCCAGGCCACCCGCACGGCGGGGGCCACCTGGACCACCGTGGTGACGGAGGGGTCCGCCAGGGCCCGCAGCACCCGGTTGGTGTCGTCCCGGACGGTCAGCGCGCCGGTGGGGCAGTGGGTCACGCACTGGCCGCAAAAGGTACAGGCGGTGTTTTTCAGATGGCGGTTGTAGCTGACGTCCACCGTGGTGCGGGAGCCGGTGCCCGCCACGTCCCAGATGTGCATGCCCTGGATTTTGTCGCAGACCTGGACGCAGCGCATACACTTGATGCACTTGCTGGCCTCCCGGACGATGGGGGTGCTCAGGTCCACCCGGGTCCGTTCCGGCTGGACATCGTAGGGCTGGAAGTGGATGTTCAGGTCGTGGGACAGCCGCTGCAGCTCACAGAAGCCGCTGCGGATGCAGGTGGTGCAGCTGGAGTTGTGCTGACTGAGGATCAGCCGCAGGTTGGTCTTCCGGGCCTGCCGGACCCGGGGCGTGTTGGTCCGGATGGACATGCCCTCCAGCACCTCGGTGTTGCAGGCGGGAACCAGACGGTCGGTCCCCTCGATCTCCACCACGCACATGCGGCAGGCGGCGATCTCGTTGATCTCCTTCAGAAAGCACAGGTGGGGGATGGGGATGTTGGCCTTTTCGGCGGCCTCCAGGATCGTGGTGCCCTTGGGAGCGGACAGCTCCCGGCCGTTGAGCTTGAAAGTTACCATGTTTCCACACGTCCTCCCTTGAAGATTCCATAGCCAAAGTGGTCGCACCGCAGGCAGCGGGAGGACTCCTGAGCGGCCTCCTCGTCGGTCATGCCGCGCTCGATGCACTGGAAGTCGCACTTGCGCTCGCAGGCGTCCCGCTCCGTGGCGTTGACGCGGCCCCGGGGCCGCAGGTCCGTGCAGCGGGGCGTGGGCACCCTGACGTCCGCCTTGATCTCATGGTTGAAGCCCAGATACTCGTCGATGTTGGCGGCGGCCGCCTTGCCGGCGGCGATGGCGCGGATGACCGTGGCGGGGCCGGTGACGCAGTCGCCTCCGGCGAACACGCCCTCCACGTCCGGGATCTGGGTGCTGGTGTTGGCGGACAGGGTGCCGCCGCGCTGGACCCTGATGCCGCTCTGCTCAAAGCCGTGGGACTCAATGCCCTGGCCGATGGCCACGATGACCACATCCGCCGGGATGCGCAGAGGCTCCACGGAGGCGGTGTTGGGCCGTGGGCGGCCCGCCTTGTCGATCTCGCCGATGATCTGGGGCTGGGTCCACAGGGCGGCGACGTGGCCGTTCTCGTCGGCCTCGATCCGCAGCGGCGCCTGGAGGGTCAGGACCTCGGCGCCCTCCGCGATGGCGCCCTCCACCTCCTCCCGCTGGGCCGTCATGTCCTCCTGGCGGCGGCGGTAGACGCAGGTGACCTTCCGGGCCCCCAGGCGGATGGCGCTGCGGGTCACGTCCATGGCCACGTTGCCGCCGCCGATGACCGCCACGCTCTGGCCGGTGAAGTCCGGCATCTCCTCGTCGCCGATGTGGCGCAGCATCTCCACGGCGGAGATGACGCCGGCGCTGTCCTCGCCCTCGATGCCGGTCTTCTTGTCGGTGTGGGCGCCGATGGAGATGTACAGGCAGTCATGCTCCTTCCGCAGCTGGTCGAAGGAGACGTCCTGCCCGACCTTCACGCCGGTATGTACCTCGATGCCCAGGGACAGGATGGACGCGATCTCCTCGTCCAGCTTCTCCCGGGGGAAGCGGTAGCTGGGGATGCCGTAGCGCATCATGCCGCCCAGCTTGTTCTGCTTTTCATAGACGGTGACTCTATGGCCCATCAGCGCCAGGAAGTAGGCGGCGGAGAGGCCGCCGGGGCCACCGCCGATGATGGCCACGGACTTGCCGGTGGCCGGGGCCTTTTTGGGTTGGGGCACGTCTCCGGCGTGGTCCACGGCGTAGCGCTTCAGTCCCCGGATGTTCAGGGCGTTATCCACCATGTTCCGGCGGCAGCGGGCCTCGCAGGGGTGCTCGCAGATATAGGCGCAGGCGGTGGGGAAGGGATTGTCCTTCCGGATGAGCCGCACGGCGTCGGCGCAGCGGCCCTCGTTCACCAGGGAGATGTAGCCCGGGATGTCCACGCCCGCCGGGCACAGGGCCACGCAGGGCACGGGGTTTTTCAGCGTTCCCAGGCAGCGGTGGTGAAGGATGTGCTCCTCGTAATCGTCCCGGAAGCCCTTCAGGCCCATCAGCACCAGATTGGCGGCGTCGATGCCGATGGCGCAGTCCGCCGTGTCCACAATGACTTGGGCGGTGTTTTCGATCCGGGGCAGGATGCTGATGTCCGGCTCTCCGTCCAGCACCTCCCGGATCATGTTGGAGAGCTGGGCAAGGCCGATACGGCAGGGCACGCACTTGCCGCAGGTCTGGGCCTGGCACAGGTTCAGGAAATTCAGCGCCATGTCCACCGGGCACAGCCCCGGCGGGCTGGACGCGATCCGCCGCTCCATGTTGCGGTACAGCTGCTCCACCACGGCCTGGGCCTGACCGGGCGTTTTGACTTCTAATCTGCTCATCTCTGTTCTCCTCCTCTGGGCCGACGTAACGCCGGCCTAAAAATGACCCCTCATAACGTAAGTATAGCGGCGACGTTGCGCAAACGCAAGATATTTATCAAAAAAATTTTCAGGCAAACTAAAAAATTATTATTTCACAAACATGAGAGCCGCCAGCGGCGCTTCGCCGCATGAGGAAACCGCCTGCCCCAAAACGGAGCAGGCGGTCTGCATGGAAGGGGGCCGAAGACCCCGTCCCCGCGGCGCGGGGCTGGTTGATCAGGGGTTCCAGCGCGGGTGGAGGTATGCTTCCGGGTTGGCCACCGCGGGCCAGCGCTGGCCGTGCAGGACGGCGACGCAGCCCTCGGCGCACATGGTGGCCGCCCGGATGGTGGCCTCCCGGGTCTGGGCGGCGCTGTGGGGGGAGAGGATCAGGTTGGGAGCGGCGCACAGCGGGTTTTCCGCCCGGAGCGGCTCCTCCACCGTCACGTCCAGGCCGGCTCCGGCGATGACGCCCTCCCGCAGCGCCGCGATCAGCGCCGCCTCGTCCACGATGCCGCCCCGGGCGCAGTTGATGAGCAGGGCGGTGGGCTTCATCTGCCGCAGCTGCTCCTGGCCCAAAAGGCCCCGGGTCTCGCCGTTCAGCGGGGTGTGGATGGTGACGATGTCGCTGGCGGCCAAAAGCTCCGAAAGCGCTTGGCAGCGCGTCGCGCCTCCGGCCTCCATGTCCCCATCAGGGCAGTAGGGGTCGTAGGCCAGCAGGCGCATCCCCAGGGCGCGGCACAGCCTGCCCACCCGCTTTCCGATATCCCCGAAGCCGACGATGCCAACGGTCAGGCCCTGCAGCTCAAATGTCTTTCCGCTGTTGCGGATCTCAAAGTTGCCCCGGACGGCCTCGTTGTGGCACTCCACAATGTTGGAGGCCAGCGCGAACATCAGCGCCAGGGTGTGTTCCGCCACGGAGTCCGCGTTGCAGTGGGGCGCGATCACCACCGGGATGCCGCGCTCGCTGGCGGCGGCGATGTCGATGCTGTCGTACCCCACGCCAGAGCGCCCGATCACCCGCAGCCGGGGCGCCGCCTCGATCTCGGCGCGGTTCATGTGACCGATGCGGACGATCATGCACTCCGCGTCCCGCAGCTCCTCCAGATACTCGCTGGGGTTCGCGTTGTCCGCGACGTAGACGGAACCCTCCGCCGCCAGCGGCTCATACCCGGCGGCGCACAGCGCCTGGGTCATGACGATTTTGCTCATATGGTCTCCTCCTCGTTCCACAGTAAAAGATTGCCCCGCGCGTCAAAGGGCAGCGGCGCGCACTCGCCGGCGATCTCCATGCCGGGTGTCTCCCGCGCCTGGTCCCAAAACGCCTCCGAGAGATACAGCTCGCCCATATGCAGCGTGTTTCGGATCAGGACCACCCGCATGCGGCCGGGGGCGACGCCGTTGCAGGTCTTGACCGCGGCCTTGATGGCCATCTCGTCGTCCCGCAGCACCATGGCCAGCTTGACGGGCAGGAACACGGTGGACGTCAGGGCGTTTGGATAGGTGGCCAGAAAGTCCATCTTGTTGAAAAAACGCACGGTGGTGGTGTCCGCCTGACCGATCCCCAGGCCGTTGCCGTGGGACACGTCGGTCAGGTCCAGGACGCAGGTCCGCTGCTTTTTGATGCCTCCGCCTCCGTAAGGCGTGGACCAGGTGCCGGTGATATTGGGGTCCATGCCGCTGCCGGAGAAGTTTTTGCCGATCTCCTTGACCACCAGCACGTCCGTCTCCGGCACCAGGATGCGGGGCATCAGGCTCTTGGCATACTCCAGCAGGGCCGGCTCCCGCTCCGGGATCTCCTCGTTGCGCAGCACCACGATCCGGTTGGTCTGGTCGTATGCGTTCTCAATGGTCCCCACGCCGAACAGCACGTTGGTGTGGGTCCGCACGTAGTTGCCGATCAGCGGGATGCGGGTGGCGAAGGGCCCGAAGCCGTCCTTGTGCAGGCTGTCCGCGCCCTTCTGCTTGCCAAGGCCGATGCACATCATCTTGGTCAGGCCGGACTCGATGGGGCCGCGGAAGGCGCTGTGGGGCTTGATCCGGTTGACCACGACGATGCCGTCGGCCTCATAGGCCAGCCGGTCGATATACACCGGCAGCAAGGCGCCGTCCTCGGACACATCCCCCAGGTGGACCGTCTCCATGGAGGATCTGATCGGGCAGCCGCAGAATTCCTCCGTGATGCCGTAGCCCGTCAGGATCTGGCGCTGTCCCTCGGCGGTGGAGCCGCCATGGCTGCCCATGGCGGGGATGATGAAGGGCCTGGCCCCGGCCCGCCGCAAAAAGGCGGCGGTCTCCCGCAGGATGACGTTCATGTTGGAGATCCCGCGGCTGCTGCCGGTGATGGCCACCGTCATGCCCGGGCGGATCAGCGGGAGCAGGCCGGCGGCCTCCAGCCGCGCCCGGGTCTCGGCGGCGGGGTCCGCGATGTGGTCGTTGGGGAAGGTCTGGGTCGCCCGGAACATCCGGGGGAGGGCGACGTCCGCCAGAAGGGGTTCGATCTTGCTGTAATCCGTAAATTTTTCAGCCATAAGCATCTCCTGCCGTGTAAAATCTCTGAGACATCGATACCATTATAACAGGCGGAGGCGGAAAAGGCTTTGGCGATATCTTTGATTTATCCGGCATTTTTTTAGAAAAAAAGCGGTGCCGGGCGATGCTCAGCACTGCTTTGGGATCTCGAAGTCGCCGTCCGGCAGATAGGGGCTGTGGGGAGAGATGTTGATCCCCACGTCCGAATTGGCCCGGCGGAGGTACTGGCTGGGGGAGATGCCGGTCTCCCGCTTGAACATCCGGGAAAAGGACGCGGCGTCCATCCCTGCCTGTGCCGCCAGCTCGCCCACCGTGCAGTCCGTGGTGAGCATCCGCTCCCGGGCCAGCTCGACCTTCTTCCGGTGGAGATAGCGGGCCGGACTGCAGCCGAGAGCCTGCTTGAAAGCGGTGGAAAAGTAGGACGGCGTGTATCCGCAGAGACCCGCCAGGAAGGAGACCGGCGGCATCTGCTCCGGGTGCTGCTCGATATAGGTCAGCGCGGGATACAGCGAAGCGCCGGAGCCGCCGGGGAGCATGGGATGGGAGACGGACTCCCGCGCCTCCCGGCGCAAAAGCAGCAGCAACAGCTCCGTCATGCGGGTGTTGATCAGGGCCTCCGCGTAGGCTTCGTCCCGGACCGCCAGGTGGAAGATGCTCATGACCAGGGAATGTTCGTAGGCGTCCAGCGGCAGCGCCAGGGGCAGGGCGTTCAGCGGCTCCAGAAAGGCGCCGGCGGCGGAGAACTTGATGTCGAAGCTCTGCATGGCGTCCTCTCCGAAGATCGCGTGCTCCACATGGGGCGCGATGCGCAGAAAAAGCCCCCGCCGGGCGTCGATGACCCGGGACCCGATCTGGACCCGGCCGCGTCCGCTGATGATATAGACGCAGTGAAAAAAGGGGTGCGTGTGAAGGGGGATGTACTCTCCCCGCTCCTTGCGCTCCTTGACGATGCGGTGTACCTGCACGGACAGCGACATGGCTCCCTCCCTTTGGCGCGCGGAATCCTGAAAAGCGCGCTTCCCAAAGGCCCCGCGCTCTCCACAAAAGTGATTATAGCCTTTGCGGCGCGGCGGCGTCAAGACATGACCGCCAAAAGCCGCCGGGGAGAACCGTTCCCCGGGCCGTTTTTACGGTGTACCGCCGCGCCGGTTTGTGGTATAATGTCCACAGCACACGCCGGGGCGGACGGCTTGCCCCGCGCGCCGGACCCACAGCGCGTTTTGGAACCGGCCCTCCGTCTGGCCGGAGGGAGATACCATCTGTTTAAGGAGGTCTACATCCATGAAAAAACTCACCGCGCTTTTTCTTGCGCTGCTTCTGACGGCGGCGCTCTGCGCCCCAGCCATGGCGGCGGGCACCGGCTTCAGGAAGGTCAACAGCTACACGCCGGGCCAGTTCACCGACGTTCCCGACGGCCTTTGGTGCGCCGCCAACGTACAGACGGCCTATGAGTACGGCATCATGTCCGGAATGACCGGCACACTGTTCAACGTGGGCGGGAACGTCAGCGTGGCGCAGACCATCGTCATGGCCTGCCGCCTGCGCGACGGCTACTACCGCGCCGGCGCCGAATTCCCCGTGGGCGACCCGTGGTATCAGCCCTATCTGGAGTACGCGCAGAAGAATGGCATCGCCTGGGAGTACGCCGATTACGGCGCCGCCGTCAGCCGGGCCGATTTCGCCGTGATCCTCGGCAGCGCCCTGCCGGATCAGGCGCTGAAGCCCATCAGCGGCATCGAGGACGGCGCCATCCCGGACGTGGCCGCCGACGCGCCGTATGCCGCGGCGGTGTACCGGCTGTACAGGGCCGGCGTTCTGACCGGCAACGACGCCAGGGGCACCTTTACACCCAACAGCCCGATCTCCCGGGGCGCGGCGGCGGCCATCATCGGCCGCATGGCGGACAGCTCCCTGAGAAAGGCCGTCACGCTGGAAAAGGACCCCTTCGAGCCCGTCCCCATGGCCCAGCTGTCCAACCTGGCCAGCCTGCGCAAAAAGTGCACGGACGATGAGCTGCGGGCGGCCTATGACGTGGCCCTGGAGATCGTCACGCCTCTTGCCAAGAAGTCCCGGGAGGAGCAGCTCCAGGGCATTGCCAAGGCTCTCCGGGACATGTTCGACAAGGGCATGACCTACTCCACCGACGCGCCGCACTACAACGACCCCTACGGGTACTTCGTTCTGAAGACAGCCTCCTGCGCGGGCTGCACGCGGGCCACGGGGCTGTGCCTGAACATCCTGGGCATCCCCTACGAGCACGTCAACGAAAACCAGTGGGGCCACCAGTGGTGCCGTGTGGAGGTGGACGGCAAGTACTGGATCTGCGACGCCTACGGCCTGTACTGCGGCGTGGAGCCGGCCCCCTATCAGCACCCGAGATTCTGAGCGTGAAAAACGGCGGCGGGACCCGCGGAAAGATGTCCGCGGGTCCCGCCCTCTTTTCGCGCCGCGGGCAATTTACCCAAATTTGCGTTGTACTTTAGCTGGAAATATGTGATAATAGGCATATCATCGTGACAAGGAGTGTGGTCGTTCATGACAACACAAGCGGCGTATTCCGCCGAAGAGCTGCGCTATCTGAATATGCTGGCCCGCCAGTATCCCACGGTCCAGGCCGCCAGCGCGGAGATCATCAACCTCCAGGCCATTTTGAACCTGCCCAAGGGGACGGAGCACTTCATCTCCGACATCCACGGGGAGTACGAGGCGTTTTTGCACATCCTCAACTCCTGCTCCGGCGTGGTAAAGGAGAAGGTGGACGAGCTGTTTCTCACCAGCCTGCCCCAGGCGGAGCGGAACCAGCTGGCCACGCTGATCTACTACCCCAAGGAGAAGCTGGAGCTGGCGCGCCGGAGGGCGGAGAACCTGCAGGAGTGGTACCGGATCACCCTTCACCGGCTGGTGGAGATCTGCCGCCTGGTCACCTCCAAATACTCCCGTTCCAAGGTGCGCAAGGCCCTGCCCAGGGATTACAGCTACATCATCGAGGAGCTGCTCCACACCCACCGGGAGGAGACCGCCAAGCGGGACTACTTTGAAAACATCATCAACACCATCATCGACACGGGCCAGGCCCCCGGCTTCATCGAGGCGGTGTGCGGCCTGATCAAGCGCATGGCGGTGGACCACCTGCACATCGTGGGTGACATCTTCGACCGGGGCCCCCGGGCGGATATCATCATGGACTCCCTGCTGGACTACCACAGCGTGGACTTCCAGTGGGGCAACCACGACATCCTCTGGATGGGCGCGGCCTCCGGCTCCCGGACCCTGGTGGCCACCGTGCTGGCAAACTCCATCCACTACAACAACCTGGAGGTGGTGGAGACCGGCTACGGCATCTCCCTGCGCCCCCTGTCCGTGTTCGCCAACGAGGTCTACCGGGACTGCGACACCAGCCGCTTCGCCGTCAAGCTCACCGGGGACGACGCGCCGTCCTACTCGGAGAAGGACAAGCTGCTCTCCGCCCGGATGCACAAGGCCATCACCGTCATCCTCTTCAAGCTGGAGGGCCAGAAGCTCCTGCGCCACCCAGAGTACGGCATGGAGGACCGGCTGCTGCTGGACAAGATCGACTACAAGACCCGGAGCATCACCATCGGCGGCGTCGCCTATCCCCTGGAGGACTGCGACTTCCCGACGGTAAACCCGGCGGACCCCTACGCCCTGACGGCGGAGGAGGACGCGGTCATCAATCAGCTGACGGCCTCCTTCCGGCTCAGCGAGAAGCTCCAGCGGCACATCCGCTTCCTGTACTCCAAGGGCAGCCTCTACAAGGTCTACAACGGCAACCTCCTGTTCCACGGCTGCATCCCCCTGACGGCGGAGGGAGAGCTGATGACCTTCACCATCGGCGGAAAGGAGCGGCGCGGCCGGGAATTCCTGGACTACGCCGACACCGCCGCCCGGAAGGCCTACTACCGGGACCCCGGCTCCCTGGAGCGGCAGGACAGCCTGGACTTCCTGTGGTGGCTGTGGGCCGGGCGCAACAGCCCCATCTTCGGCCGGGACCGCATGACCACCTTCGAGCGGCGGCTCATCCGGGACGAATCCGCCTGGACGGAGCCGAAGAACGCCTACTACACCCTCTACAACGACCCGGCGGTGTGCGGCGCCCTGCTGCGGGAGTTCCAGCTGGAGGGCCCCCACTGCCACATCATCAACGGCCACATCCCGGTGAAGGCCGGAAAGGGCGAGTCCCCCATCAAGGGCGGCGGCAAGCTGATCGTCATCGACGGCGGCTTCTGCAAAGCCTATCAGCCCACCTCCGGCATCGCGGGCTACACGCTGATCTACAACTCCAGGTGTATGCGCATCGCCGCCCACCAGCCCTTTGTGGGCCGCAAGAACGCCATTGAAAACAACTGGGACATCGACTCCACCACCACGGTCTTCGAGCGCATGGACGCCCGCATGAAGGTGGCGGAGACCGACATGGGCCGCCAGCTCCAGGCGCGGATCGACGATCTGCGGGAGCTGCTGAACGCCTACACCTCCGGCGAGGTGGCGGAGGACCACGGCGCCCGTGCGGCGGACTGAGCCGCCGCACGGTCAGCGTGACGCAGAACAACCCTGTTATGGCGGCGAAGAGCCACCACCCGTGGCTGACAGTGCGCGGCAGATGGAAATGGGGGCCGCTGGGAAGCGCGGCGGTGAACAGCGTGTGCTGGCCATGGCCCCCAGGCCCGGCAGGCTCATGTGGCGTCGCTCCCTTTCGGATGATAGTCCAGCCATTGGTTGGTCACCTCCGTGCGTAGGCTCATGCCCGTGATGGCGGAGCTGTCCGCCAGATGGTATTGGATACAGCGGCCCACCGGCTCGCCATATACGATGGACCGGACAGAGAGCCGCCGCGGGCCGGCGCGGATGCCGCGGAATTTTGTGGAACACACAGGCGATCGACCGGCGGGCGCGCCATATGGACGCGCGGCGGGAACCAAAAGCGGGCGGGGGATGCCCCGCCTGCTTTTCGTCGCGGTCCCGCTGGCCCCCGCGCCTCTCCTCACAGGAGCTTCGGCGCAACCAGCATGGCCTGAAACCGGTCCTGGACGAAGTGGAACACGGCCTCCTCGTACCGCTGGTAGGCCAGCAGAAACGCGGCGCCCCGCTCGGTCAGGTGGGTGCCGCCGCCGTGGCTGCCGCCCTGCCTGCGGGCCACGACGGGGTAGCCCAGCTCCAGCTCCAGCGTGTTGATCATGCTCCACGCCTTGCTGTAGGAGAGGCCCATGGCGGCGCAGGCCCTGCGGACGTTCCGGGTGTCGGAGATCAAAAACAGCAGCAGCTTCAGCCTGCCGTCGAAAAAGGAGGATTCCCGCTCGATGCTCAGGCGGACCATGGGGTGGAGGATGGCGTGGTTGTGCTCCTCCAGCTGGGCCCGCAGCTCCTGCTGGTTGTGAACGTTGGTCAGAATGCCCCTGTCGCGGACCTCAACGAATGTCCGCCGGAGCCCCAGCGCCGAAAAAGCGCCCCGCAGCCCGTTTTCACCGCTGTAGGAGAGGAGCCGCGGAATGATGTCGTTGGACAGGAGGACCGGGTGTCCGGCGTGGCCGTCACAGGACGGCGTCACGACCGCGCCCTCCGCCTGCAAAAGCTGCGTCAGCGTGTCCGGGGTAAACATGGGGACGTTCACCGGCGTGAAGGCCACCCGGTCGCACTTCCCCTGCAGATACCGCAGGCCGATCTTGACGGAGTCGAACAGCGGCGGCGCCTCCGCCCGCTCGTTGGAAATGAAGATCACGCCATAGCTGGAGAGCTGGTATCGCAGTTCCTCCTCATCGACCCCGGTGATGATGACGATGGGGAAGATGCCCGCCTGCTGGAAGGTGATGACGATCCGCTCGACGATGGAGATGGAGCCGACCTGAAGCATGGGGACAGCGGTTTTCATACTTGCGGCGGCAATGATGCCGCCCACACGGCTGATGTGCATCTGATACGCCTCCTGTGCCGGTGTTTTTTCAATCGTATCACGAAGGGCGGCCAAATTCAAGCGGCGGCCGCCCGCCGGGAGCGCGCCGAAGGGAACGCGGGGCTGGCGAAAAGCCGGCCCCGCAAGCCGGATGGGTCAGGCCCCCACGGCCGGTTCCAGCCCACGGGCCGCCAGCCGCCTGTCGAACCCGCCGCCCCGGTAGACGAACACCAGCGTCCGCACCTGCTCGTGGGTCAGGTTGATGACGTCGCCGTTGCCGGCGGGGTCGCTGCCGTCGCCCTGGATGATGCCCGCGTCCATCAGCACCTCGATGACGGGCCGGAACTTCTCCGGCACGTCCTTCAAATATGGATATGTCACCATAGCTTCCTCCTCTCTCTGATCTTCGACAGGCGTGTGGAACAGCGCCTGTTCCGCCGCCCTGCGCCGGGTCAGCCCGGCCAAAACCCTGCCCCCGGCTTTGTTGTACAGCGCCATGGCCGCGCAGATCTCAGATGGCGTGCGGCCCCCGCAAAGGGTCTTCAGACACCCCGCGCCGCAGTTGAACGCGAAGGAGATCAGCGCGTCCCGCTGGTTGGCGTTCAGCCGGCCCGCCGGCGGGCAGTACGCCGGGTCGTCCACCATGTCCGCGAACCGCTGGCAGTCCGCCGCCAGCAGTGCGTCGGCCCGGGCCTGGGTGATGGTCTGCCCCTCGCGGACATCCGGGCCGTAGTGCCCCCAGCCGATGGTCCAGTACGCTTCCGTGGGCACGGCCCTGTACGCCGTCAGGCGGCAGCCCTCGAATTTTTTGATGAGCGCCAGTCCCGCCGCGCCGATGGGCTTACCCATTGCCGCCACCCGCCAATCCCTTCAGATGCCTGATGAGGTCCTCGTACAGGCCGTCGTATCCGTTCATGGCAATGTAGGCCACCACGCCGCCCGTGACAGCGCCTCCGGCGTACCAGTACCAGGCGGACGCCACGCCGAAGATCTCCAGATACGCCGCCGTGGCCAGCAGGGTCAGCAGCTCCGCCACCAGGACCGCGACGAGCTGGGCGTGATCGCCGAAGAGCCCCCACAGCCCCTTGACGACGTTGGTGAGCATGTTGGTCAGCGCCACCAGCAGCGGCAGCACCATTAAAATCGTGACAATGTTCATATGTGTTTCCTTTCCGGGCGTAAAAGGCGCCCTGCCGTTTTGTCCTTGATCAACTGTGGTTATAAATCGTTCCTGTCCGCGTTGGGCGAGGTATCTCCCGCCGCGCCTGTCGCGGCAGAGCGTCCCAGCGCGGCGTCGTACGTGATGCCGCCCCGGACGTTCTCCGCCCTGGATTTGCCGTAATACGCCGCCAGCACCACCGCGTTCCCCGCCTGACACAGGGTGATCAGCGCCGACAGTGGATACAGCGCCCCGGTAAAGCTCCGCACCACGCACAGGCGCATCAGATACAGCGTGGCCATGGACACCACGGTGACCAGCCCCAGCATCCAGAGGGCGATGAGCTTGGAGGCTGTCAGCCGCCTCCCGCCCGGGGCCTCGCGCCTGCCGCTCACAGCCCCACCCGCGCCAGCAGACAGGCGATGACGGCGGCGGCCACCGCCCAGACGGCCTTGTCCGCCAGCGTGTCCCAGCGCCTGCCGGGCCTGCCCTCCAGCGTGTCCACCTTGGCGTCGATGGCGTCCACCTTGTCGGAGATGTTCCTCTGCTGCTCCGCCATGACGGCCACGGATGTGGCGATGCTGTTCAGGGCCTCCTGATTCCGCTCCACGGCGTCCAGCCGGTGGGTATTGGACCTGGCCCGCTGTTCGATCTCCACGAGCCGCTCCGCCATCTCTTCATTGTTCATTCAGCGTTCACTCCCTCCCCATAAAACGTTCTTCGGGCGCCGTCGGACCGGAACAGGCGCTCTGATAATCGTCTCCCCCGGGGGGATTTTTGCACGCGGAAGTGCAACGCCGGAAAAAATTTTTTTCCGCGCGCCGCGCGGGGTGGTAGGCGCCGTCCTGTCCGAATCCAGCAATATTGTGCATAATATACAAATGTTTCGTATGGCTTTTGGATAAATTTGTGGCAGGAGGACAATAAATCCTTGAAAAAATGAAAATAATATCAGTTTTGTCCAGTGGATATTCTACCATTCTCTTTGTAAAATATCATTATAGCAAGCCCGGAGATCGTCTCCGAATTTGTCGAAAACCACGATATGCATAAGGAGGATTGCACAGTTATGAAAAAGAGGTTTCTTGCATTTGCCCTGACCCTGACCATGATGCTGACCCTGCTGGCCGGCTGCGGCGGCGGCAGCACCGAGCAGACCCAGCAGCCCGCCGACAGCGGCGAGGAGCAGACCCAGCCCGTGGAGCCCGCGGTGGAGCTGACCGCCACCCAGAAGATCATCGCCGAGGCCGAGACCATGACCCTGGAGGAGCTGGCCAAGAAGGCCATCGAGGAGTCCAACGGCAAGACCTTCCTGGGCGTGGGCAACTCCAGCCGCGGCAAGAGCGCCCTGCCCCTGTTCATCGAGTACCTGCAGACCATCGACCCCTCCTACAATATGGAGTTCGAGTGGCAGCAGCCCAAGAACAACAAGATCTTTGACCAGCTGACCGCCGACTCCCTGAAGGACACCGGCACCTACGCCATGACGTTGATCCAGGACGGCAACCAGATCGAGAGCAAGATGGTCCAGACCGGCATCCTGGACACCTTCGTCCCCAAGGACTGGGCCGACGCCAACGGCACCACCGCCGACGCCTACCAGGGCTATTTGCCCCTGCAGACGTTGAACAAGGTCTTCATGTACAACAACACCGGCTCCAAGACCTATGACAACTGCTGGGACTTCGTGGCCGAGGGCGAGCACGGCCTGTACATGGACATCGACTCCGAGATCGTCGGCAAGAACTTCCTGTACATGCTGACCGAGGATACATACGCCGGCTGGCTGAAGGAGGCTTTCGAGGCCCTGTCCGCCGATGAGCAGGCCTACTTCCAGCCCACCATCAACGCCATGGAGTCCGAGGCCGCCGATCTGGGCCTGGGCGCCGACGGCAAGTACGCGCTGGCCTGGATCAAGCTGTGGGTGGAGTCCTATAACGCCCAGACCGACGACGGCCCCATCTGCAACACCCTGGTCGACAAGTCCGCCACCGATCAGTTCGGCCTGCTGGTGTACTCCAAGCTGCGCTCCGTGGAGGAGTCCAGCTCCGTCTCCGTCAACAACATCAACGTCGCGGCCTATGACGACGGCTACACCGGCATCGGCGGCTACGGCTACTGCCACTACCTGTTCGTCACCGACAACAGCCCCCTGCCCTGGACCGCCTGCGCTTTCATCGCCTACATGACCTGCACCGTGGACGGCTTCTCCGCCTGGGGCAAGGACATGGGCGGCTACTCCTCCAACCCCGAGGTCGCCGCTGAGAACGAGGAGGTCTACCACCACCAGACCGGCGGCATGGCCGAGGACGGCACCACCGTGGAATTCGCCGCCAAGAACGACGCCGGCTACGACTGGTGGACCACCGACGGCAAGCTGGTCCTGGAGGACCCCGAATACTGCGCCTCCGTGGCTTTCACCGTGGGCAGCTGGATCGAGATGCTGACCAAGTACAGCGCGGGCTGATCCCTCTGTGAAACTCCGCGGCTTTTCAAGGCACTGACGCGGAAATAGCATAGACCAAGCGTAAAAAGTGCCCTTGGAACGGTGTCACGCATACCGCGTCCAAGGGCGCTTTTCTTTAGAACCTGTATGCGCGGCCGGGAGCCCCCGGGCGCGGACGGGTCCTTCATCCCGGCCGCCCGCCGGCCTTGGAAGGGAGAACGTTATGAACCAGTCCATGATTTTCAAGAACAAGCTCAAGACTTACTTCTCCAAGCCCCACAACGTCATTTTGCTGCTGATGGGCATCGTGCTCACCTTCAGCACCGTGGCCCCCATCGTCGCCATTGTGGAGGACACCTTCAAGATCCACCCCGGCACCATCGACCAGCACCTGACGGGGATGGCCTCCGGCTACACGCTGGTGAACTACATCGATCTCTTCACCAGCCGGATGGCGAAGACCAATCTGTGGACGCCGCTTTTGAACACCGTCCTGCTGGCGGTGGGCACGTGCCTTGTGGCCATCCTCTTCGGCGGCGTCTTCGCTTTCCTCATCACCCGGACCAACATGGCGTGGAGGAAGTACCTCAGCTCCATTTTCATCTTCCCCTACATCATGCCCCAGTGGACCCTGGCGGTGGTGTGGCAGAACATGTTCAACTCCAACGCCGTCACCGGCACCTCCAACGGGTTGCTTGCCGCCACGTTGGGCGTGAACATGCCCCTCTGGTGGTGCAAGGGCCTGTTCCCAAGCGTTGTGGTGCTGGGCCTGCACTACGCCCCCTTCGCCTACATTCTGATCGGCGGCATCTTCCGCAACATGGACGCCAATCTGGAGGAGGCCGCCACCATCCTGGACACCCCCAAGTGGAAGATCATGTTCAAGGTCACGCTTCCCATGGTCAAGCCCGCCATCCTCTCCACCATCCTGCTGGTGTTCGGCAGCTCCATGGGCTCCTACCCGGTGCCCCACTATCTGGGATTGACCACCCTGGCCACCAAGTACGTGTCCATGAACTCCAAATACACCGGCGAGGCCAGCATCCTGGCCATCATCATGATGTTCTTCGGCGTGGCCATCATGCTTTTGAACCAGATCAGCCTCCAGAGCCGCAAGAGCTACACCACCGTCACCGGCAAGTCCGGCCAGATCTCCAAGATCAACCTGGGCCGGGCGGGCAGGTATGTCATCGCCCTGGCGCTGGTGATCGTGACCTTCTTCACCAGCATCTTCCCCATCGTCTCCTTCGCCTTTGAGACCTTCCTGCCCAACCCCGGCGACTACAGCTTCCTGTACACCGGCGACCCCAGCAACCTGACCGCCAAGTGGTGGACCACCGATGAAAACATCACGGAAAACGGCATGTACGGTCAGAAGGGCATCCTCCACAACGAGACCATCTGGCACGCTTTCAAGGGCACCATCCTGGTCAGCGTGTGCTGCGCGCTGCTGGCGGGCACCATCGGCACCCTGATCGGCTACGCTGTGGCCAAGAGCCGACGAAGTAAGTGGGCAAACTACGTCAACTCCGTGGCGTTTTTGCCCTACCTGATGCCCTCCATCGCCGTGGGTGTGGCGTTCTTCATCCTGTTCTCCAACGAGCATGTGAACCTGTTCAACACCTACACGCTGCTTATCATCGTGGGCACCATCAAGTACATCCCCTTCGCCAGCCGCAGCTCCCTGAACTCCATGCTGCAGCTCTCCGGCGAGATCGAGGAGGCGGCCGTCATCCAGGATATTCCCTGGATCAAGCGGATGACCCGCATCATCATCCCCATTCAGAAGTCCTCCATCATCAGCGGCTACCTGCTGCCCTTCATGACCTGCCTGCGGGAGCTGAGTTTGTTCATGCTGCTGTGCGTCCAGGGCTTCATCCTCTCCACCACGCTGGACTACTTCGACGAGATGGGCCTGTACGCTTTCTCCAGCGGCATCAACCTGATCCTCATCATCACCATTCTGGTCTGCAACACCCTTGTGAACAAAGTCACCGGCGCCAGCCTGGACAAGGGAATAGGAGGTTAAACCATGCCTGAAATCGTATTGACACACGTGACAAAGCGCTGGGACAAATTCTACGCCGTGGATGATCTGAATCTGGTCATCGACGACAACGCCTTCGTCACCCTGCTGGGGCCCTCCGGCTGCGGCAAGACCACCACGCTCCGCATGATCGCCGGTCTGGAGACCCCCACCAGCGGCCGCATCACCATCGGCGACAAGGTGGTGTTCGACAGCGAGGCCGGCATCAACGTGCCGCCCAACAAGCGCAAGGTGGGCTTCCTGTTCCAGAACTACGCCCTGTGGCCCAACATGACGGTCTATCAGAACATCTCCTTCGGCCTGTCCAACATCAAGGAAGAGCTGCCGAAGATCGACCTGGAGGCCCGCCGCACCGCCGCCCTGATCCGCATCCTGCAAAAGGCGGACGACGTGGTGAAGACCATCTCCGAGTGCGTGGACAAAAAGGGCAAGCTGGACGTGAACAAGGCCCACATCAAGCTCATCGACCGCTATGAGATCTCCATCAACACCGCGAAAACGCTGATGGGCTACAAGCTCCACGAGTCCATGGAGCCCGCCACCGTCGCCAAGGCCAAGCTGGCGGAGCTGGAGAAGGCCCTGCAGGCGGCGGAGGCCAAATGCAAAGCCGAGGGCTGCGCTTTCAGCCCGGACTACGCCTACTTAAAGGACGGCAAGCCCGTCACCTCTGTCCGCAAGCTCAGCCAGGAGGAGATCGACCTCTCCGTCCGGCGGGTGGCCCGCATCGTGAAGATCGGCATGTTCATGGACCGCTACCCCGCGGAGCTGTCCGGCGGCCAGCAGCAGCGGGTGGCCATCGCCCGCACCCTGGCCCCGGAGCCCACGGTGCTGTTCATGGACGAGCCGCTGAGCAACCTGGACGCCAAGCTCCGCCTGGAGATGCGCTCCGAGCTGCAGCGGCTCCACCTGGAGACCGGCAGCACCTTCGTCTACGTCACCCACGACCAGATGGAGGCCATGACCCTGGCGACCAAGATCTGCCTGATCGACAACGGCGTCCTCCAGCAGTACGACGCGCCCCTGGACGTGTACGGCCAGCCCGCCAACCTCTTTGTGGCGGACTTCGTGGGCAATCCCGCCATCAACTTCATCGACGGCAGAGGCGCCCAGAACGCCGACGGCACCATCTCCCTGACGGCGCTGGACGGCGCCCACCTGACGTTCCAGCCCGCCGCGCCGCTGGACCTGGCGGACTGGTTTGCCAAAGCCGACGCCGCCGACGACGCCAAACGGGAGGCGGAGGCCGCCAAGGCCAGGGAGAAGGGCCATGTGGAAAAGGGCAACAAGGACGCCCGCTTCCGCTATCACGTGGCCAAGGTCAACGAGGAAGAGGACTTCGGCGACGAGGAAGTGCTGACCGACGAGGACCTCGTTCTCGGCGTCCGCCCCGAATTCCTGGACATCCGCGAAAACGGCGCCCTGGAGGGCGAAATCTACTCCGCCATGCCCACCGGCATGGAGACCACCGTGAAGGTGCGCATCGGCGAATTCCTGCTGACCGGCGTGGTGTTCGGCGGCGTGCTGTACCAGATCGGTCAGAAGGTCCGGGTGGACTTCCGGGGCAATGACGTGGTAGTATTCAGCCGTAAAAACGGCCGTTTGATCACCCGGGGCAGTCTGACTGTCCAGTGACAAAGCGCGCTGTCCGGCGGGGCCTCGCCCCGCCGGGCAGCTGATTTGCTTGTAGTACGAGGTTTTTATGCTGAAACTCATCGCCAGTGATATCGACGGCACCCTGATGCCCTACGGGCAAAAGGTCCTTCCCCCGACCCTCTTCGGCCTGATCCGCCGCCTGCGCTCCGCCGGGATCCTGTTCTGCCCCGCCTCCGGGCGGCAGTACCACTCCATGCGGGCTCTGTTCGCCCCGGTGGCGGACGAGGTGTGCTTTCTGTGCGAGAACGGCGGCGTCATCTTCGGCCCCGGCGCCGAGGACACCGCCCCGGTCCTCTCCAAGACCGCCATGCCCCGGGCCGACGCCATGGCCTTGGCCCACGCCATTATGGACATCCCCCAGTGCGAGGTGCTGCTCTCCGGGCGGAACGTCAGCTACGTCTGCGGCTGCGGGGAGGACTTCGTCCGCCGGATGGAGGACCTCCACGGCAATCTGGTGGAGCGTGTGGAGCGGGTGGAGGACATCACCGGGGACATCCTGAAGGTCACCGCTTTCTGCCCGGAAAATCTGGACGGTCCGGCGGCGGTCCTGGGCCCCCGGTGGGGGGAGGCGTACCACATGGCGGAGGCCGGCCCGGTCTGGCTGGACTTCGGCCTTGCCGACAAGGGCACCGGCCTGCTGGGCCTGTGCGGGGCCCTGGGCGTCTCTCCGGCGGAGACCGCCGCTTTCGGCGACAACTGGAACGACGTGCCCATGCTGGAGGCCGCCGGGACCAGCTGGCTGATGGACACCGCCGCCCCGGCCCTGCGGGAGCGGTTCCCCCGGCAGTGCGCCGCCGTGCCGGAGGTGCTGGAGGCCATCCTGCGGCAGGTGGCGGAGGACAGGGAGTGATTTACAAAAAATTCCCTGGGTGCTACAATGGAATCACAACGAGAGGAGGGATGCGGATGAAAACGCTGCGGCTGGCGGCGCTCTGCGCCCTCCTTGCTTTGCTGTCCGCCTGCGCCGTCCGGCCGGACGACGGGACGGCGGCCTTTGCCCCGGACGAGACCCACCGCCTGACGGTCTACACCTCCCACAAGGAGGAGGTCTACGGCCCCATCGTCAAGGAGTTTGAGGAGCGCACCGGCGTCTGGGTCCAGGTGGTCACCGGCGGCACCAACGAGCTGCTGGAGCGCATCGCCGCCGAGGCGGACGCCCCGGCGTGCGACGTGATGTTCGGCGGCGGCGTGGAGAGTCTGATGGCCTATGAGGACTATTTTGAGCCCTACACCTGCTCCGGCGCGGACAAGCTGAAGTCCGGCCTGCGGCCGGAGGGCGACCGTTGGACGCCCTTCTCCGCCCTGCCCATCGTGCTGATCTACAACACCAAGCTGGTGGCCGACGGGGCCGTCGCCGGCTGGTCGGACCTGCTGGAGCCCCGGTGGCGGGGGCGCATCGCCTTCGCGGACCCGGCGGTCTCCGGCTCCAGCTACACCGCCCTGGCCACCATGCTCTCCTGCCTGCCGGGGGACGACTGGGCGGTGCTGGAGCGGTTCGCCCAAAACCTGGACGGCACGGTGCTGGAGGACTCCGGCGACGTGGTGGCGGCGGTGACCGTGGGCACCGCCAGCCTGGGGGTCACTCTGGAGCAGACGGCGCTGAAGCAGCAGGCCCAGGGGGCGGACATCGCCATCGTCTATCCGAAGGAGGGCACCAGCAACCTGCCCGACGGCACGGCCCTGGCGGCGGGGGCGCCCCACGGGGAAAACGCCCGGGCCTTTCTGGAGTTCACCCAGAGCCGGGACGTCCAGGAGCTGGTGGTCAACGACTTCGCCCGCCGCTCCGTCCGGGTGGACGTGGCGGACCGGGAGACCATGCTCCCGGAGTCCGAGGTCCGCTTCATCGACTATGACGTGGCGTGGGCCTCGGCGCTGACGGAGGAGCTGCTGGCGCGGTGGTCGGCCCTGTTCGGGGAGGGAGCGCCATGAGAGACTGGATGCGCGCCTCCTTCCGCCGCAAGCTCCTGGCGGCGTTCCTGGCGGTGGGCGTGGTGCCCCTGCTGACCTGCGTGGCGCTGCTGCTGAACGTGTTCCGCATCTCCCTGACCAGAAGCGCGGAGGAGACGGCCCAGACCCAACTGGCCGCCATGACGGAGGACATGGAGCGCCTGATGGGCTCCTGCGAGACCGCCATGGACGCCCTGCGCCGAAACGGCGACATCGCCCGGGCCCTGGCGGGCCGCGCCTCCGGGGAGCGGCAGGAGACCTATAACACCCTGTACCAGGCCGTGACCCCGCTGCTGCGGGACGCGGACTTCTCCCTGTACGACGCGAAGGGACAGCTGCTGTACACCACGGCGCCGGCGCCGGGGGAGTATACGCTGTCCACCAATTGGGGCCTGCTGGCCGCCGCCCGGGAGAGCGCCGGCGTGGTGTACCGGAACGTCCCGTCGGGAGACGCCTCCGGCAGCCGCCTGCGGGCGGCCGCCGCCGTCCAGCTGGGGGACGGTACGGCGGGCTATGTGACCATGCGCATGACGGACAGCCACTTCGGCCGCCTGTTCGACGGGAAATACAACGCGGACAGCGCCGTCATCGTGCTGGACGCCTACTGGGACGAGGTCTACCTCTCTCCCGCCATCCAGGACCGGGCGCTGGGGCCCGCCCTGCGGACCCGGCTGCTGGCGGGGGAGAGCCTGTCTCAGGGGGATGAGATGTACCACGTGGCCCGGGAGGAAACCACGGGCTTTTGCCTGCTGCTCCGCCAGCCCAAGCCGGTGGCGGACTGGATCATGCGGCTTTTGTATCTGGTCACCACGCTGTCCATCGTGCTGTGCCTGGGACTGTGCCTGGCGGTGGCCATGGGCTTCAGCCGCCAGCTGTTCCAGCCGGTCCGCTCCCTGAACAGCGCCATGGCGGCGGTGGAGGGCGGCGACCTGAACGTCCGGGTGGACGTCGCCGGGACGGACGAGCTGAGCCAGCTGGCGGGCCGCTTCAACCGGATGACGGAGCGGCTGAAGCAGAACCTGGCGGAGTCCATCCGCCAGCAGCAGGAGCTGGGCGACGCCCAGATCCGCATGATGCAGGCCCAGCTGAACCCCCACTTCCTGTACAACACCCTGGACACGCTGAAGTGGATGGGCAAGATCCACCGCGTCCCGGAGGTGGCCACCATCTCCGCCGACCTGGCGGACATCCTGCGCCAGAGCATCTCGGCGGACGAGTTCGTCTGTCTGGAGGATGAGCTGCGGCTGCTGGACCGGTACGTGGAGATCCAGAAGATCCGCTTTGCCGGAAAGTTCGACTACCGGACGGAGGTGGACGACACGCTGCTGGACGCGCGGATGCCGAAGCTGATGCTCCAGCCTCTGGTGGAAAACGCCATCATCCACGGCTTCGAGGACGGCGTCCCCGGCGAGATCGTGGTCACCGCCGCCCGGGCGGGGGCGGAGATGGTCCTGACCGTCCGGGACACCGGCCGGGGCATGAGCGAGGAGAGCCGGCGGCAGTTCCGGGAGCGGGGCCCCTCCTCCGGCGGACACCTGGGGCTTTACAACGTGGACGCCATTTTGCGCCTGCACTACGGAGACGGCCACGGGCTGACGTTCCCGCCGCCGCCCGGCGGCCGGGGGACCTGCATCCGGATGGTGCTGCCCATCACGCGGCAAGGAGGGGACGAGACATGATGAAGGTCGTTGTTGTGGAGGACGAGGAGCTGGTCCGCCGGGGCGTCGTGCTGGCGGTGGACTGGGCCTCCGTGGACTGCGTGGTGGTGGGGGAGGCCGCCGACGGCTGGGAGGGCCTGGAGGTCATCCGGCGCTACCAGCCGGACCTGATCATCACCGACGTCAAAATGCCGAAGCTGGACGGCATCGAGATGCTGCGCCAGCTCCGGGCGGAGGGGAACCGGGCCTACGTGGTGCTGCTGACGGCCTACGGCGATTTCAGCTACGCCCAGGCGGCGCTGAAGCTGGGGGCGGTGGACTACCTGCTCAAGCCCTTCCACGACGGGGAGCTGGAGGCCATCGTTCAGCGCCTGCGGGCCATCAAACAGTCTCAGGCGGCGCTGGACCTCCCCAGCGGCGGAGAGAAGAGCAAGTACGTCATGGAGGCCATGCGCTACATCGCGGAGCACTACAACGCCCCGGACATCAGCGTGGGCTCCGTGGCGGCGTCCCTGAACATCAGCGAGGGGCACCTGAGCCACGTGTTCAAAAAGGAGACCTCCTACACGATCAGCAATTATATCACCAGCTACCGCATCCGCATCGCCATGGAGCTGCTGCGGGACTGCCGCAGCCGGGTCTACGAGGTGGCGGAGCAGGTGGGATACCGGGACATCACCTATTTCAGCAGCACCTTCAAAAAGGTGACGGGCATGACGCCCTCGGAGTATCAAAAGCAGTGCCAGTAAAACCGTCAGCGACTTCAGCTGGCGGGAAGCAGACCGCTGCGAAAGCAACCCGAAGGGGAGTCCTTCGTTTTCAATCAAAGTTTTTTCGGGCTTTTTTGAAGCGCGGGAAAACCTGTTCAGCCTGTCGAAACGGCTTTGCGACAGGCGGAGGCGCCGACATTCCGGGGCGGGAGCAACGGCCGCCCCGCGCCCGGGTGGCCGCCACGCTCATGCGGCACCGCGAATATGCGGCAAAGTAAATAGCGGCCTCGCCCTGACAGAGCCGCAGGTCCCAAAAAGCAGAAAAAATCCCGTATTCGTACAGAATACGGGATTTTCCTTTCCCCGGCATTTTCGCGCGATCTCCGAAAGCCGCCGGGGACGCCGCGCTCCAAAAGTGGCCTGTCGCTCCCGCCGCGTCACCCGTGGGACGGCGGCTCCCGGTTTTGCGGGCCACGCCTGTACTCCCGGGGCGTGACGCCGTATCGCGCTTTGAACTGGCGGTTAAAATTAGACAGGTTCTCGAAGCCCACATCCCCGGCGATGGCCAAAACCGTGTCGCTGGATTCCCGCAGGCGTACCGCCGCCGCGGCCAGACGGCGCTCGTTCAGATAGGCCACAAAGCTGCAGCCCGTCATCTGTTTGAACCACCGCATGAAGTGGCTGGCGCTGAGACCGCAGGCCGTCGCGGCCTGCTCCACCCGCATGGGCCGCGCGTATTCCCGCTCGATTCGCTCCAGGACCGCCCGCAGCCGGACCGTGCCGACGGACTCCGGGGGAACGGGTTCGGCGCCCATCCCCAGCAGCGACGACAGCAGGCGGAGCATGGCGGCCTTGACGCCCAGCTCATAGCCGGGGCCCTGCTCCCGGCACAGGTTCTCCGCCTCCGCGAGGGACGCGGCCACGGCGGCGTAGCCCGAATCGCCCGGGGACAGCCGCGCCGGCAGCGCGAGACGGCCCGTCGCCAGCGGGACCAGATACCGCTGGGCACAGATATCCGCCGCGCCGGCGCCCAGAAAGTCCATGTCAAAGATGATATTTTCATACTCCATGGCATACCCGTCCATTCCGCGCAGGGCGTGCAGCGTCCCGGGCGGCAGGATGAACAGACCGCCCTCCCCGGCCTCGATGGTCCGCATCCCCACCTGTACCAGCCCCTGGCCCTTTTTGACGTAGATCAGTTCCATGCTCTTGTGCCAGTGCAGCGGCACGGATGGAAAATCCCCGGGGATTGTGCAGGGATAGATATTGAAGGGGAACAGCACGCTGCCGTGCCGCTTCTTTTCCTGAAAGTCCGCCGTCAGCGTCAGTGCCATGGAAAAACACCTCCCACACCGGATGTATAGCGGCCTGCATGATAGGATACCATCAGAAAATGCCGCCATTTTGTAAGAAATACGGCGTTTGATCAAATAATATAGCAATTACAGTGGAAATGCACGAAAAATTTTCGAACGTTTGCTTTTTATCTTTTGGACGGAAGGAGATATTCTGCCATGAATCGGACAATGGAGGAGACCCTGCGGGCCCTGTGCGGAAAAGACCTTCGGGAGGCCACGGACCGTGAGCTGTATCAGGCGCTGCAGCGTTTGACGCAGGAACAGGCGGCGCGGAAAAAGCGGCCCGTCTCCGGGAAAAAGCTCTACTATATTTCAGCTGAATTTCTGATGGGCAAGCTGCTCTCCAACAACCTGATCAATCTGGGGCTGTACGACGAGGCACGGGACTGCCTGACGGCCGCCGGAAAATCCCTGGCGGAGCTGGAGGAGCTGGAGCCGGAGCCCAGCCTGGGCAATGGGGGGCTGGGCCGTCTGGCGGCCTGCTTCCTGGACTCCATGGCGACGCTGGACCTGCCCGGCGACGGCATCGGCCTGCGGTATCACTGCGGACTGTTCCGCCAGACGCTCCGCGGCGGCGCCCAGGAGGAGACCCCGGATTACTGGCTCACCGACGACAGCTGGGTCCGGCGGACGGACACCGTGTATCCCGTGGAGCTGGCGGGAAGGACCTGTCAGGCCCGCCTGTACCGGCTGGCGGTAACAGGCTATCAGGGGCGGACCAACACCCTGAACCTCTTCGACCTGGACAGCGTGGACGAGGGCATCATCGAAGCGGGCATCGCGTTCGACAAGACGGACATCGACAGGAATCTGACGCTGTTCCTCTATCCGGACGACTCCGACGAGGCGGGGCGGCTGCTGCGCATCTACCAGCAGTATCTGATGGTCAGCGCCGGGGCCCAGCTGATTCTGGCGGAGAGCGCCGCCCGGGGCTGCGACTACCACGACCTGGCGGACTACGCCGCCATTCAGATCAACGACACCCACCCCAGCATGGTCATCCCGGAGCTGATCCGCCTGCTGGGGGAGAAGGGCATCGCCTTTGAGGAGGCCGTGGACATTGTCACGAAGACCTGCGCCTACACGAACCACACCATCCTGGCGGAGGCGCTGGAGAAGTGGCCCTCCGCGTATCTGGAAAAGGTCGTGCCCCAGCTGATGCCCATCATCCGGCGGCTGGACGCGCTGGCCCGGGGCCGCGGCGGGGAGGCGGGCACCGCCATCCTGGACGGAGAGGGGCGGGTCCACATGGCCCACATGGACATCCACTTCACCCACTCCACCAACGGCGTGGCGGCGCTGCACACCGAGATCCTGAAAAATTCCGAGCTGCACGGCTTCTATGAGCTGT
>OIYT01000804.1_pt1 | contig 26390 bp, 25 predicted proteins | sample 1588201 | NCBI WGS metagenome assembly OIYT01 (sample SAMN03283260) | human gut metagenome | biome: human-associated habitat; material: feces | host: Homo sapiens | place: USA | collected 2013
CGTCAAACAGGGTGCAGCTTTCCGGTTCCACGCCGCAGTGAGCCGCCACTTTCAGCCACAGTTCCTTATTCTTCTTTTCCAGTCCCAGTTCCTGAGCAAAGGTGACGGATTCGAAATACTTCATCAAATCCAGCTTTTCCATGGCGGTGCGGCAGTGCACCGGCACGCTGGAGGTCACCAACGCCATCCGCCGGTTCTCCGCCTTGCACTGCTTTAAAAACGCCCGGACGCCGGGCTTCACCGTCACATGGGCGTAGGCGTCCTTGGCCAGCTCCATCCACTCCGCCATGATGTCTTCCTCGCTGTCGGGCAGATTACAGAACTCCTTGGTGAACTTAGCCGCCAAGGGGAAAATGGTGTGGGCCACCCCCTCGTAATAGGCTTTTGTGTAGAGCAGACCCCTCCGGGCCAGAAATTCCCTGTCCACGTCCTTCCAGACATCGTTGGAATCAATGAGGGTGCCGTCCATATCAAATAAATACATATCAGTTCTCCTTTTCCAGCCAGAATCGCCACGGGAAGTCCTTGGCCTCCTCCGCATAGTCCACGCCGATCCGTGGGCTGGCGCAGATGTGCTCCGGTCCGGTCACCGGGTCCGTCAGCCCCACATCCGCCATGGAATCGCAGAGAAACAGAACGTCTCCCTCCAGATCCAGCTTATTCTGGGCCGTGGTGAGGTCCAGCGCCTTACAGACCTTGCCGGGACCGTTGAGAAAGTTTTTCCGCCGGTAGGCGTTCATGGGCGCATCCCCGAACCGCAGGTGCTTCATGGTCTCTGCCCCCGCCGCCGGTTCCAGTCCCCGCAGCAGCACGGCAGAAGGTTCTCCCTCCGGCTCCGTGACGAAGTTCAGACAGTGGTACATCCCGTAGATGAAATAGATGTAGGCATGGCCCGGAGCCATGAACAGCGTTTCCGTCCGGGGCGTGCGGCGGTAGTTATAGGCGTGGCAGGCCTTGTCGCACCGGCCCACGTAGGCCTCCGTTTCCGTAATGCGGCCCGCCAGCAGCTCGCCGTTCCGGTTCCGCACCAGATACTTTCCCAGCAGCGCCTGCGCGATGGCAACGGTGTCGCCGTTGAAGAAATCATGGGTCAGCTTCGCCATAGGGCCTCCTTTGTCAAATGTGTGGGATTTTGCAGAAAAGCAGTAAAAATCCACAAAAACAGCCGCGTTTCCAGAACTTCCTTTGCGGCCTTCGGAGAAGTCGGCCAGCCCCTCTTGCGGCGGCGGCAGTTTTCCACTATAATCGCTACATTCGCTGTCTCTGTGCCAACCTTCGCGCAAGGCTGATTCGATGCGTTGATCCACGCTGCCTGCCGTCCAAAACCGGCGGGAGAAATTTTTATCATCATACCACATCCGGTGGAGAGGAGCAAGTATATGAAGCAGGGTTCTCTGCGTTCGTCCGCCTATGCGGTTCTGACGGCTTTCATCTGGGGCACCGCCTTTGTAGCCCAGAGCGTGGGCGCGGAACATGTCCCGCCGCTGGCCTTTAATGCCGCCCGGTCGGTGATCGCCTTTGTGTTTTTGCTGGTACTGTGCGCCGTCATGCGATCCGGCCGCCGCTGGAAGGGGCAGGCTGCCTCCGTCACCCGCTCCCGGAAGGATCTTCTGCTGGGCGGCTTCTGGTGCGGCCTGACGCTGGGCCTGGCCTCCTTCCTTCAACAAAAGGGTCTGGACACCACCTCCCCCGGCAAGGCGGGCTTCATCACCGCCCTTTACATCGTACTGGTGCCCATTTTCGGCATTTTCCTGAAGAAGCGAGTACCCAAGGCGGTGTGGGTCAGTGTGCTGCTGGCGGTGACGGGACTGTACTGCCTGTGCATCACGGAGAGCTTTACCGTCGCCCCCGGCGACCTCTGCGTGATGCTGTGCGCCTTTGTGTTTACAGCACAGATCCTTCTGGTGGATCACTTTGTCACCGTGGTGGACGGCGTGGAGCTGTCCTGCTGTCAGTTCTTCTTTGTCACAGCGTTTTCCCTGATCGGCTCCCTGCTTTTCGAGCATCCCACCTGGACGGGACTGACCATGGCGGCGGGCGCCATTCTGTATGCGGGTCTCCTTTCCAGCGGCGTGGGCTATACGCTGCAAATTCTGGCTCAGAAAGGCTCCAACCCCACGGTGATCTCTCTGCTGCTGAGTCTGGAATCCGTGTTCGCCACCATTTCCGGCGCGGCGATCTTGGGAGACCGCCTCAGCGGGCGGGAATATTTCGGCTGCGCCCTGATGCTGGCAGCGGTGGTGCTGGCACAGCTGCCGGACAGAAAAAAAGCATAAGCCCTGCGTGTTTTTTCGGAAGCGGAGCCTGTTGGCTCCGCTTTTTTCGTGGACATTCGCAAAGGTATGTGCTATACTTTAGTCTGTATGAGTATGGAATCCATAACTGAGGTGAAAAATATGCGGATCGACGTATTAGGCGTTGGTTTTGATAATCTGACCATGACGGAAGCCGTGTCCCGCGGAGCGGCACTGCTGGAGGAACCGGGGTGTCACTATGTAGTGACCCCGAATCCGGAGATCGTGGAGGTCTGCCGGGAAAATCCGGCGGCCATGCAGGCGGTCAACGGTGCGGATCTGGTTCTGCCGGACGGCATCGGCGTGGTAAAGGGAGCGGCTATGCTGGGAACGCCCTTAAAGGAAAAGACCCCCGGCATTGAATTTGCCGCAGGGCTGATGGGAAAAATGGCCGAGTGCGGGAGATCCCTCTATCTGCTGGGCGCTAAGCCCGGCGTGGCGGACATGGCGGCGGAACGGCTGCAAAAGCAGTACCCCGGATTGAAGATCGCCGGAACTCATGATGGCTACTTCAAGGAGGATGCCCCTGTGGTGGAGGCTATCCGGGAAAGCGGCGCGGACTGTGTGTTCGTCTGCCTGGGCGCCCCCAAGCAGGAGCTGTGGATGGCGAAAAACGGCCCCGCCACCGGCGCCCATGTGCTGTGCGGCCTGGGCGGCAGCCTGGACGTGTTCGCGGGCACCGTGGAGCGGGCCCCGAAGTTCTGGTCTGACCACGGCCTGGAATGGTTTTACCGCCTGTGCAAGGAGCCGAAGCGCATCGGCCGGATGATGAAGCTGCCGCTGTTTCTGGTCCATGTGCGGCAGGAGAAAGGAAAGCGGAAATGAGCGGACGGCTGATCGTATTCGAAGGGACCGACGGTTCCGGCAAGGCCACCCAGTCCCGGCTGCTGTGCGAGCATCTGCGGCGGGAGAACATGCCTTATAAGAACATCAATTTTCCCCGCTATGGCCAGCCCTCTGCCGCTATGGTCCAGGAGTATCTGGACGGCCACCTGGGCAGCCATCCCGGCGATGTGAACGCCTATGCGGCGTCTCTGTTCTATGCTATGGACCGTTACGCCTCCTACAAGCAGGACTGGGGCCCGTTTTATGAAGCGGGAGGACTGGTCATAGCGGACCGCTACACCACCTCCAACGCCGTCCATCAGGCGTCCAAGCTGCCGCCGGAGAAACGGACGGTCTTTTTGAACTGGCTCTTTGAGCTGGAATACGGCAAGCTGGGCCTGCCGAAGCCGGATCTGGTGCTCTACCTGGACATGCCCACGGAGATCACGGAAAAGATGATGCGCAGCCGGGAGGCCGCCACCGGCACCCATGCCGACATTCACGAGCAGGACGAGGCTTATCTGAAAAGCTGCCAGGAGGCCGCCCGTGAAATCGTGAAGGACTGCGGCTGGACCGTAATCCACTGCGCCAAGGGCGATGCTCCCCGAACCGTGGAGGACATCCACAACGAGGTGTACAAGACTGTCAAGTCGCTGCTGTAATGCCTGTCCCCCCAGCGGGACGCGGTGCGTCCCCGCCGGTTCAGCAGCAATCGCAGCCGTTGTGGACACAGCCGTTTCCGCAGCTATATCCGCTGCCGCAGCATACCAGTACCACGATCAGAACGAGAATGATCCAGAGCCAGGAGCTGTCATTGTTGTTGCAGCACATACCACTACCCCGCTTTCTGTTTGATAGGCTATCTTATGCCGCTGTCACCGGAAACCGGGCTTGGACCGGACAAAAATCCGGAAATTGTATTCCCCTTCCCTGCCGGGGACCGGGAAAGCAAGGAGGAACCAATGTCTGAATACAGAAGAGATGATACTGCCAGCTGGGACGCACAGGAGGTCCGGCAGGCGCAGGGGGCGCGGCGTGAAGCGGCGTCTGCCCACCACAGCAAAAGCCGTCCCCGCAGGCGTAGACAGAATCCGCTGGCGGTGCTGGTCGGTTACCTGATCTTTGTCCTGCTGGCTTCCGCTATCCTGGCGGGTGTGGGCTGGATGCTGGGCTCGGATTTCTGCGCCTTCAACCGTGGCGCTCTGCGGGAGACCTCGGTGGAGGTAACGGCGGAGGACAGCGTGTCCACCGTGGCGGATAAGCTCCAGGATGCAGGGCTCATCAAGTACAAGTGGTTTTTCAAGCTCTATGCCGGGATCTCCCATGCCGATAAAAAGATCGGCATCGGTACCTATACGCTGAATACGGAGATGGATTACCGGGCGTTGATCCTGGGCATGCACAACTCCTCCGGCAACCTGACGGCGGAGACTGTCACCGTCACCATCCCCGAAGGCTATACCGTGCGGCAGACCATCCGTCTGCTGGCGGAAAAGGGCGTCAATACGGAAGAAAATCTGCTGGAGGCCGCCAGGACCGCCACATACGATTACAGCTTCATCAGCAACAATTCCGAAGACCCCAGCCGTCTGGAGGGCTACCTGTTCCCGGACACCTATGAGTTCTACAAGAATCACAACGCCAAGAACGCTCTGGGTAAGCTGATCGACGCCTTTGCCGACCATATCGACGAGGATGCGTTCGCCTCCTCCAAGGCCAAATCCATGGGTTACAGCATGAAGGATGTGGTCATCATCGCCTCCCTCATTGAAAAGGAGACGGACGGTACGGATCAGCGGGATATCGCCTCCGTCATCTATAACCGCCTGCAAAAGCCCGGCGAGACCGCAGGGCTGCTCCAGATCGACGCTTCCCTGCTCTATGGTCTGCCGGATCACACCGGTGCCATCACCAACGCGGACAAGGCGGTCGATACCCCCTACAACCTGTATCTCCATAAGGGACTGCCGCCTACGGCTATTGCCAACCCCGGCAGTGCGGCTCTGAAAGCGGCCATGGATCCCAACGACACGGACTATTATTACTACGCATTGGGCACCGACGGGAAGCACCACTTCTCCAAGACCCTGTCTGAGCACAATGCTTTTGTAGGGAGCAGCTCCTATGGTGGATAAACAGAGAACGCTGCCGGAGCTGCTGGCTCCGGCAGGGGATATGGAACGGCTGAAAATGGCCGTGCTCTACGGCGCGGACGCCGTATATCTGGCAGGCACCGACTTCGGTATGCGGGCCTTCGCCGGAAACTTTGACCCGGACGAGCTGAAGGCGGCAGTGGCCTATGCCCATGCGCACAATGTACGGGTCCACTGCACCATCAACACCATGCCCCGGGGGGATGAGATCGTCCGCCTGCCGGCGCATCTGGAACGGCTGAATGACGCCGGTGTGGACGCGGTGATTGTGGCGGACCTGGGTGCCTTTACGCTGGCGGGGAAATATGCCCCCAACTGCCAGCGCCACATCTCCACTCAGGCCAGCATTTCCAACTATGTCACTGCCAATGCCTGGTATGATCTGGGCGCTTCCCGGGTGATTTTAGCCCGGGAGCTGAGCCTTGAAGAAATTCGGACCATCCGGGAGAACACCCCGGCAGAGCTGGAGATCGAGGCCTTTGTTCACGGGGCCATGTGCGTCAGCTATTCCGGGCGGTGCCTGCTGAGCAATTATATGACGGGCCGGGATGCCAGCCGCGGTGCCTGCGCCCAGCCCTGCCGCTATCATTACGCCCTGATGGAGGAAAAACGTCCCGGCGAGTATTTCCCCATTGAGGAGGACGAAAAGGGCAGCTATATTTTAAATTCCCGTGATATGTGCATGATCGACCATCTGGATGACCTGCTGGATGTTGGGCTGTCCAGTCTGAAGATCGAGGGCCGGGCAAAATCCGCCTACTATGCCGCCATCGTCACCGGCGCTTACCGGCACTGTCTGGACGATGCCGCTGCGGGCCGCCCCATCGACCCGGTGTGGCGGGATGAGGTGGAGCACGTCAGCCACCGGCCCTACGCCACCGGCTTTTACTACGGTTATCCCGGCCAGTACTACGAAAATTCCCGCTACATCCGGGAATGGCAGGTGGTGGCGCTGGTCACGGAATGTGACTCCGACGGCAACGCCGTCATTTCCCTGCGGAACAAGTTCCGCACCGGTGACACGGTGGAACTGGTAGGACCGGACCTGCGTCCCTTTTCCATGACGGTCCCGGAAATGCGGGACGAGACTGGGACCGTGATCGAAGAACCCCGAAATCCCCAGATGCTGCTGAAGCTCAGGCTGCCCCGTCCGGTGCCGCCGATGACGCTGGTACGCCATCAGGTAGAATTGTCAGCCAAATAAGGAGATAGGAGACATTATGAACGCAGATGTTGTTATCATCGGCGCCGGTCCTGCCGGCATCTTCACCGCCCTGGAAATGATCAAAAAGGGCAGCAGGCAGAAAATTATCATGGTGGAGAAGGGACAGGCGGTGGAAAACCGGCACTGCCCCAAGGACAAGACGAAAAAGTGCGTCAACTGCAAGCCCTACTGCCATATCACCACCGGCTTCTCCGGCGCCGGTGCGTTTTCCGACGGCAAGCTGTCCCTCAGCTATGAGGTAGGCGGCGACCTGCCCACCCTCATCACCCCGGAGCTGGCACAGGAGACCATCAACTACGCTGACCAGATCTATCTGGACTTTGGTGCGGACGAGCACATTGAGGGTCTCGGTAATGACGAGGAGCGCAAGGAGATCCGCAAGCACGCCATTCAGGCAGGTTTGAAACTGGTGGACTGCCCCATCCGCCACATGGGCACGGAAAAGGCTCAGGGTATCTACTACGCCATCGAGAAGTACTTACAGGAGCACGGCGTAGAGATGTACTTCGGCTACGAGTGCAGCAACCTGATTCTGGAAAATGACGTCTGCAAGGGCGTTTCCGTGTCCAACGGCAAGGTGGACATGGAGATCTACGCCAAGCACACCGTGGTCGCTACCGGCCGCCGGGGTGCCGACTGGCTGGAAAAGCTCTGCGCCGAGCACAACATTGCTCACGCCCCCGGCACGGTGGATATCGGTGTCCGTGTGGAGGTCCGCAATGAGGTCATGGAGACCGTAAACCGGGTCCTGTACGAGTCCAAGCTGGTAGGCTATCCCCGCCCCTTCAAGAATAAGGTCCGTACCTTCTGCCAAAACCCCGGCGGCTTTGTCAGTCAGGAAAACTATGACAACAACCTGGCGGTGGTCAACGGCCACTCCTACAAGGAGAAGAAGAGCGACAACACCAACCTGTCTATCCTCTGCTCCCACAACTTCTCCGTGCCCTTTAACCAGCCCATCGCCTACGCCCAGAAGGTGGGCGAGCTGACCAACATGCTGGCCAACGGCCACATTCTGGTCCAGCGTTTCGGCGACATTCTGGACGGCAAGCGCACCTGGCAGAAGGAGCTGGCCCAGTCCAACCTGCGGCCCACCCTGCCGGACGCGGTGGCGGGGGACATCACCGCCGCCATGCCCTACCGGGCCATGATCAACATCATCAACTTTATCCAGGCCATGGACCAGGTGGTCCCCGGATTTGCCGCGTATGAGACGCTGCTGTACTCCCCGGAGCTGAAATTCTACTCCAACCGGGTGAAGATGGACACGGACTTCAACACCAGCCTCCAGGGCCTCCACTGCCTGGGCGACAGCTCCGGCTGGACCCGGGGCTTGATGATGGCCTCCATCATGGGCGTCCTCATGGGCCGCAAGATCGCGGAAGAGGGCTGAAAGTGAATCAAAAGCCGCCGAAAAATTTTCGGCGGCTTTTCACGCGGTGGGGGGAGCGGCTATCCCTTGCGCCCCAAGGCCCGCAACCTGGAGTTGACAAACTTCCACCCGCCGCGTTCTTGCCTTTTCCCGGGAAATACCGTACCATGGGACCATTAAACGGGAAAGCGAGATCGTATGCCATGGAATTTTCGGAAAAACTGATAAACCTCCGCCGCCGGGAGGGCATGTCCCAGGAGCAGCTGGCGGACCGGCTGGGCGTCACCCGGCAGTCCGTCAGCAAATGGGAGAGCGGAGTTTCCCATAGTTAAAGATACCACACCAGATATGACAACGCCACGCTTATACACTGCTTATTTAAAAACAGGAACGCATCTCTTTTTTAAGAAATGCGTTCCCTTTTTCATAATTTGTATTGTTTGCCGTCATAGTACTGTTTCATTCCAATTAGCAGCCCGCGAAGGAACAAAACAGTTTCTTGCTTGATTTTAACAAGGTCTTCGATACTATAATCTCGTCCACATTCTGCAAAAGAAAGCGTACCATGAGCAAGATCATTTCGTCGGTCTTTGACAGTTTCTAAAGCAACGCCGCCTCGGCTACCAGCTTCGGGGGTGAAACATATTCCATGATCGTGGCATACATTACGGATTTGTTGCGCGTCAAGATTTCCACTTATAGCGGTTGCCTTTCTATCAAGTTCAATTATTTCTCCGGTTAAAATGGAATTAACAATTTCTATAGCTTTGTCTTTATAGGAGTTATAATGAGCTTGTTGATCATATACTTGCCTAAATTTGTATGCAAACCAAATGTCTTTTATTTCTTTTCTAACGCCAGAATATGTAAGCCCCTCTTGTTTTAACTTGTCGTATATCTCTAGTATTCCCCCCATCACAGTTGATTCGACCAAATTGTAAACCATAAGCAACGTATTCGCTTTGAGAATCTTAATAAATTCGCTATCAAAATAATGCGAAGTACCTAAATGCTCGGTATTCCCCTGATCTAATTCTTTTAGAGCCTCAAAATACAAATCTATTTCTTGAACACGCTCGTCAAACATATCGAAAATTGCCTGCATTATACAGCCCCCCTAAGAAGCTGCTCTTTTACATACAATATTCTTCCACTAACTCTAGCCGGAGAGTTACTGGCATGCGTTGTTGTATGGCGCTTAAAATCATCCGAATTCAGCCAATCCATTGATACTGGAACTAAATCTGGCTTTTCACGTAAGGCTAATGCGACGCCGACGGAAATAGCTTCAAAGCGTACTCGTGGCGTTGATTTAGCACGTTCGCTTTTTGCAAAACCATAGGGGAAATATGTCTTGACAAATTGTAACATTTTGTCAAATTCCATTTTCATTGCCACTTTGTCAAAAGAAGATTTAGTATTTTCGATATAGTCATCCAAAAAGCTATCAACGCGATGTGTAAATTCTTGGTAATGATCCAAAAAAGCGAAGAACCTGATTACTAATTCAAGCTGCTCGTATCGTTTTTCCATTGTTTCACTTATTGGGCATACATCTTTAAATACATCGTCTTTTGTGCATTCCATTAGGAAATCCATGAATGGACCTCTAAAACTACCTCGACGAATTTCACTGGGATTTGCTTCACGTCCGGTAGTATTAATTCTATTAAATATTTCTTGCCGTATTTCTAGTGTGGTATCGTCAGACAAAACTATAATGCGCATATTGGTCTTATCAAATTTTTTGCGAAAGTAGGCAGGAATGTCGTTGTATGAGAAGCCATTAAGGGAGGTTAATTTCTTTAAATCCGAAAGAATCAGGTCGCCTGACATAAATTCTTCCATTGCTTGAGTTCTTTGCGCACCATCTATAATTTCACATCGCCCATCCTCGGTATCAGAGAAAAACATAAGGGGAATAGGCAGCCCCAAAAGAATAGATTCAACGAACCGATTTTTATCCGCATTATTCCAAATATACTGCCTTTGATATTCGTCGGGAATATAAAATTCATTTTCTCTAAACTGCTGAATAAGGAAATCAATCGAATAATCTCTGGTATTATAGTCAATTTCCTTTCTTAAAGCGCGAATTTGTTCTTCAGCGGTTGCTTTTTGTTCCTCGCTAATAATATTTTTAGCCGCCATTATTCTACCCCCATGTTTTCTAAATGCTGTAAAATACTAACGCCAATTGCACGCCCCAATTCGACAGGGACTGCGTTTCCAATATGCACACCTATGCTGCGATTGGTTTCTTGATGATCCGGGTCAATAAATTGATAATCCGGCGGAAAAGATTGCAACAATGCCCCTTCTCGCATGGATAAGGCTCTATTTTGTTCTGGATGTCCAAAGCGTCCATTTCCATATCCATAATATTGAGTAGTAATCGTAGGAGAAGGTTTATCCCATTCCATTCGCCCATAAACGGCACGATAACCCTTGCCAGATTCTCGCTGATGGCAAGGTAATTTTAAGTCGTCGTCCCAATCATGCCAAGAGCCGCCGGGAATAGATTGACGTATACGACGTCTATTCATTTCTGACAATCTACTTGCGCGATGGAGCGAATCGTTCGGATCAACGGCACCATCCTCAATCATGGGAAGATTCCCAATTGCCTCTCTTACCGTTCGATAATGCGCTTCATCATATAACGGTGGGATTAGTTCAATGTCACCCAGCCTAGATGCGAGTAAAACTAATCGCTTTCTACATTGCGGCACACCATATTCAGCGCAATTAACAACTCGCCAGTTGCAATGATAGCCAAGCGCTTCTAATCGATCCACAAAATCTCGGAATACTTGCTCATGGCTAAGTTGCGGAACATTTTCCATTGAAACAACTTCAGGGAGGACTTCTTCAACTAAATTTGCAAAATAGTATAACAAACGCCATTTATCATCCTTTTTCCCATGCTTGTTGTATCTTAGAGAATATGTGGAAAAAGGTTGACAAGGGGCACATCCCACAAGAACTTTAATTGTATTGTTCGGATAATAACCTCTTAATTCTTCGCCCGTAAGTTGTGTAACATCCCGCAATATAAATCTTGAGTTGTTATTATGCTCATATGCAAATCGGCAAGAATTTTCTATATCAAATCCGGCAATTACAGGCAAGCCTGCCAATTGCAAACCGTGAGTCAACCCACCCACACCACAAAATAAGTCTACCGCTGTAACCGGCATGCTACGATTCCTCCTTGGATACAAGCGTTCTCTTACTACTAAGTGAGGCAGAAAGCCTTTGCATCAAGTCCGCTTCATTCTTTTTCTTTAACTCGCACTCCCAAATTCTCAGAACTGTCCATCCTCTATTTTCGAACATAGCAGTTACTGCTCTATCGTGCTTCATGTTACGCTCTCGTTTGTTCTGCCAATATTCTTGATTGTTCGCTGGTCGTGTATTTCGACAATCATGACCATGCCAAAAGCAACCGTCTACGAATACTGCAACTTTTTCTTTTAGAAACACAAAATCAGGATGTCCTTTGACCGGATAATTGCGTTTCCAACCAGTTATACCATTCTTCTTAAATACCTCGATTAACCGAAGCTCTGTTGATTTATTCTTTTTTGATTTAACTTTTCGCATGATTTCAGAGCGTTTTTCATTATCAAAAATATCCGCCATGATAAATCATCTCGCCTCAAACTCAATACGAAGACTCGGATCAGTTTCAGCCTCAAGAACAATTTTGTTATAACGACCAATAATATCTGAAAGCGTTGAATTTCTCTTGTTTTCATCAAAAAGACTATGCTCGTATACATTAGATGAAAGGAATTGCTGAATATCCCAAACCTCAACGCGCCCGGCAAGGCCCGCATCTTCCGCGAGATTTAATGCTGTATGTACACGCTCAAAAATTGTAATGATGACAGGATGGCATCCGCCGCGCAAGTTCGCCTTGCATTTTTCAATCAGCAAAGCGCCAGGCATTGTTGTACAATGGATAATCGTGTTGTTTATAACAAAATCGCCGCTTCGTTCAGTCGGTGCGTCTGCAACGGAAGCGCCATGAATCTCAAATGCATTTTCAGGCATAATAAGACATAATTTTGCGGCTACTAAGTGCTGCAAAACCGTTCCCAAATACTGCGTTCCCGGATTTTGTTTCTGACGTTTCTTAGCCTGTTCAAATAGTTCGTCTAAGTTTGCTCCAATAGTTTTGGAAGTATCGGCGGTCAAAACAAACGGCTGATTTCTAAAATATTCTCTAACTTGTTCCGCCCAAAATTCTTCCACGATTGAAAAATCAACAGTTTCTTCTTCGTTCCATGCGTTGAGAAAATCAACGTACTTTATCATTAACCCCATACTTCCGCGACTGGTGCGCCCACCTTCTGCGGATAATTGTTGAGTAATGCCATGCTCTTTTAATATTTTTTTGAGATTACCGCCGCCAAGTCCAGCAACCTGTCCCTTGCTGCTTGTTTGAAAATCGTCTGGATTTAAGGGAAAATTCTTGTTCTGAACAAGTCGGGTAAATTGAACTACTAACGACAGCGGCCCTTTCGTATAGATATTATTTTCTTCTTGAAATATCTTTAATCTTTCTTGTGTACTAATCATCGTATACGACCTCCGCAAGTTTTGTTAGGAACTTTTCTCCTATGAATTGAGCTACCGGCATTGCGACAGCGTCTCCCATCGCTTTATAACCATCGTTGTAGCTACCGGGGAGGACAAAACTATCTGGCGCTCCCATCAATCGAGCGGCTTCACGAACAGTTAATAGGCGAGCGTGAATTTCATCATTTTTTTTCACAACTAAATATTGTTTGCTACTTCCGCCTTCTGGCGTTCGTAAACAACCGGCAATACCATCGAAACGCAATTCTAGCTGCTGCTCCCCATGACGAGTTCGGCGATAGCCTGTAGCATAAACGGTGTCATGCTCATTTAGCTTGATCTGGTGCCGTTCTGGAACAAGCGGCAGGACAGTATCCTTATCAAATTTTGCTTCTTCGTCAATAATATCTTTTAATGTGTTGTGGCGGCGCGGAGGTTTCTCGGCCTGCCACCAAATCCATCCGGGTAAAGACCGACCTAAATCAGAGGCGGCTTTATTATGCAGCCAGCAGGGGGTATTTCCGGTCAGATGTGCCGGGATTTCATATCCATGTTGCACAGCAATAACAAAAACCCTCGGTCTTGACTGCGGAACAAAGTGGGAAGCATTTAAAACGATAGCGCCACAATCGTAACCACGCTCTACAAGCGCCATATGGAGAACCCGATAATTATCGCCGCCATTTGTGGAAAGCAAGCCGGTTACATTCTCTAAAGCCAATATTCGTGGTTTTTCTTCCATTTCATCCAACACGCGCAGCCATTCCCACACCAATCCGCTTCTGGATGCGTGAATACCGCCTAAAGAACCAGCCAAAGACAAATCCTGACACGGAAAGCTGGCCCAAGATAAATGAGCGAAAGGTAAATCTCTGCCATTTACATCTTTTATGTCGCCAAGTTCAAAATGTTCGCAACCAAAATTAGCTTCATATACAGCCGCTTTCTGTTCGCTAATATCGTTAGCCCAAATTGGCGCAAACATACCTTTTAAGCCGTAGGCGACTAAACCGCTTCCGGCAAAGAACTCATGCATTGTCCAAGGCGCGGAGGACAAGTCAATATTTTGTTTTTTATACAGAGTGCGTTGCTGCAAACTTTTTTCCTCCCGTCTTATTTGAAGTTCGTTTGGTATTGGTCGGTTTTTGAGCATTCTCAGGAATAATCCAAATCCGGCTCATACGCATAGCGCCAACAATTCTGTTCTCTTTACAAAGAATTTGAACTTGGCGCGGCGTTACGCCCCATTTTTCAGCAACTTCCTGAACTGTTATATACCCATTCACTTGCGACACCTCGAACCTGTATTTTGGATTTTGAAAACTGATATAATTATATTCGTTTAAGCGAAATAAAGCAAGGGATTTCAAGAAGATTTCTCGGCCAATTCTACAATAATATTACTCTGCTGATACAGCCAGTCCGTAAAATCTTTCGGGCTGGCTGTTCTTTCTTTGACAGCCCTTTTTCTCTGCAACGCTTCTTTCTTGAACGCTTCAAAAGCAGTCAGCATTTCTTCCAGCCGGTCAGTCGGGAAGCCTGCTGTCTTCTTTGCTTTGTTGATCTTGTTGCGCCAGTTCTGGCACTCATTTTTGTAGAGTAGATCGTAGCTGTTTTCTCTTGCCCTTTCGTCAAACTCCCTTTTGTTTTGAAGCGCCTGCTTCTTCCTGCACTTGTCGCTGCACAATTCATATCGCTGGCTCTTTGCGAGGAAGATACGTCCACAGACTTTACATTTTCGGAAGCACATCCCCCAATCGTTTAGACGGTTCAGATAGTAGGTTATCAGCGGATTGAACGTGGTATGGGCGGCGACACATTCTGTTGTACGCCGGTTGTCTGGATACCAAAGGTCAAGCCGTGTTTCCGCTGCCGGTACGGAGCCGAATATCCGGCTGGAAATATGGAACGGCTGTGGCCTGCCGGTATCGCTGTCAAATTGAAGTGGGCTTCTCTGCTGAAAGGTCATGGTAAAGTGGCTCATTTTATCCATGAAGCGGTCACAGGCTTCCGCACGTTTCGCCGGTTCCCTTGCCAGCAGATAACCATTCCAGATACGAAACGCAGCATATATCCGCAGCGGATCGCCGGTATCAAACTTTATTTTCAGAAATTCTCCTGCGGCCTGCTCTAAGGCTGGCTGCTTCCAGCGGTTCGAGTGCAGGGCTTCCCGCAGCGGAGCCAAACCAAAGCGGTTCCATTCCCCGTCAGGGTCATGCTCAAACTCTGCAAGGAACGTGCCAAGCGGGCGGGTTGTATCGCACAGCACATCCGCATCCATATCCCCTTGTAAACGGAAGCGCACCTGTAATTCTTCCCCAATCAAAATCCGCTCTTTCATTTTCTTCCTGTCCAGCGTCAGGACGAACAAAATCCGGTCATAACACGGCTCATGCCGCACAAATTCCATTTCCATTCTATTTTCCTGCCTTTGCTTATGGTAATTTTATAATTCTGTTATATCCGTTACACTCATGGTATCGTGAAAGTATTGTTTTGTCAAGGAGAACTCGCTATGATGATTGCACATGGTAATTTCGTTCCATGCAGTACCTTGACAAGTAAATGACCGTCCGAAAGGGATATGACCGGCAGGAGAAGTGACGCATCCGGCGCACCAATGCAGGGAAACGCCGCAGGAATGGGGCAGCCACAGGGATGTGGCTTATAGGATAACGGCTTTTGGGTAGAACGGCAACAGGAAGCAAGAGAATGGATTTTAATATGTGAGGAACAAAATGAGCGATAACAAGAGATTAAAGGATTATGATGATCTTCCGCTGGTTCTGGACGTGGCGGACATTCGGCGCATTATGGGAATTTCCAGAGTGAGCGCCTATGAGCTGGTTCACACCCCCGGTTTTCCGGCGTTCAGAAGCGGCAGGCTGATTAAGGTCAGCAAAAAGGCGTTCTTTGACTGGATGGAAAAGGGTACGGAAACCGTACCGAAAGGCAACAAATGAGCGCATGGTATCTTTCCCTATCTGGAATACTGCTGCCCTTTTCAAAGGCGCATACAGTGGGGAAAAACCTTGAAAATGACACTGAAACGCTACACCAAAACCGTCTATCTGCGTATGTCAGATAGAAACGGGGAAAGGAGCCAATTACGCCGAGAATGAGCAAGAAGCGCCGGTTGGAGTGGTCTTTCTTCTTAAATGACCGCAACCGTGTCACTTATAACGAGTTATGCCGCAGATGCCGCAATGACTGCAAGCAGAGCTTCCGGGCAGTCGTGATCGAATGTCCGAAGTATCTTTCCAAGCGTTCCTACAAAGGAGCGGAGAAAAAGAGAGAAAACGGAACAGAGCCGGAAACGGCAGAAATCCCTTTGGAACAAAGGGCGCACTTCTATACATAGTCTAAAGACCATGTATCGTGCGTCCTGCGGAGCTTGCCCCCTGACCGCTGACAGCATCAGCAATCCAGGGGCCTGCGTCACTTCGTTCCGTACAAGGGGCTGCACCCCTTGCGCCGCTAAAGCGGCTATCCCTGCGCACCCGCCAAAAAGATACACCCGCTTTGCGTCTGTATCTTTTCATCGGGTTTGATAGACGAATACCGACACCCTGACCGTTATCCATACGGTCATTTTTATTTCAGAGCAAAGGAGTGAGAACATGAGCAAATCTTTGGAAGAATTACAGAGAGAATATGAGGAAAACACCGCCAGACTGGAACAGGAAAAAAGAAAGCTGCGCCGACTGGAAAACCGAAAATCCTATTTGGACAGCGGTTCCCGCAAGCAGCGCAGCCACCGGCTGATTACCCGTGGGGTGGCGATTGAGAGCGTCATGCCGGAAGTAAAGATACTGACCGAGCAGGAGTTTTATTCCCTGATGGAGCGTATTGCCGAATGGCAGCCGGTTCAAAACGTGGTACGGCTTGCAGTTGAAAATCACAGCCAGCCGCAGGACGGTAACTGACGATGGCGCTTTATCATTTAACGGTCAGTCAGATCAGGCGCAGCGCCGGACAGAGCGCCATTGCCGCCGCAGCTTACCGAGCCGGGGAGCGTCTTTACAGCGATTACTACGGCGAGTACAGCGACTACACCCGCAAGGGCGGCGTGATCTGTTCCGAAATTCTATTGCCGCCCCATGCCCCGCCGGAATACCAGGATCGGGCGACCTTGTGGAATACGGTGGAACAGGTAGAGAAACACAAGAAAGCGCAGCTTGCTTACAGCTTTGATATTGCTTTGCAGAATGAACTTTCGATGGAAGAAAACATTGCACTGGCGAGGGAGTTTGTGCAGCGCTGTCTGGTGGACAACGGCATGATTGTCGATTTTGCCGTCCATGCCCCGGACAAGGAGGACGGCGGCATCCCCAACCCACACTTCCATGTGATGACGACCATGCGCCCCATCAATCCAGACGGCACATGGGGACAGAAGCAGCGCCGGGAATATGTGCTTGACGATAAGGGGAACCGGGTACTGGATGAAGCCGGAAAGCCAATATTCAATGCCGTACCCACTACCGACTGGGGCAGCCCGGAAACGCTGGAAGAATGGCGGGAAGCATGGTGCCGGATGGTCAATGAGAAATTTGCGGAAAAGGGGCTGGATGTCCGTATCGACCACCGCTCCTATGTGCAGCAGGGGCTTGACCTGATCCCCACCGTCCATGAGGGGCCGACTGTCCGGCAGATGGAAGCAAAGGGCATCCGTACCGACAAGGGCGAGCTGAACCGCTGGATTAAGGCCACTAACCGGCTGATGCTGGATATAAAAAAGAAAATCAAATCCCTATTCGGCTGGATTTCAGAAGTCAAAGAGGAACTTTCCAAGCCTAAGACACCGAGCCTTGCCGACCTGCTGATTTCCTATTATCAGGACAGGAACGCCGGAGCGTGGAGCCAGAAAGCCAAAGGCAAGAACCTGAAAGAATTTGCGGAAGCGGTCAACTACCTGATGGAAAACAAGCTGCTGACGCTGGAAGCGTTGGAAGCCCGCCTGTCCGCTGTCAGCACAGAGTTTGACACATTGAGCGACACCATGAAAGCGAAGTCAGCCCGGATGAAAGAATTGCAGGAGTTGATACGGCAGGCCGAGAACTACAAGCGGCTGAAGCCGGTGTATGACGAGCTGAACGGAATCAAGTGGAAAAAACAGCGGGAGGAATTTGAAACCGCCCATGACGCTGATCTGCGGCTGTTTTACACCGCCCGCCGGATTTTGAAAGAGAAGCTGGGCGGGAAGCCCATCACTCTGACTGCATGGAAACAGGAGTATGACCGGCTGCAAGCAGAGTATGCCAAGCTGTCCCCGCAGTATAAACCGCTTCGGGAAGATTTAATGAAAATGCGCCGAGTACAGTACCACCTTGACCGGGCATTGCAGCGGCGGCAGTCGGAACAGGAAGCGCCGAAAAAGAAACAGGATATAGAACTATGATATTTACGGGAGGAAATATTTGAATGTATTTGAAGCGGTGAAGCAGTCCGTCACTACCCGGCAGGCTGCTTCTTACTATGGAATACGGGTAGGGAGAAACGGCATGGCCTGCTGTCCATTTCACAATGACAGAACGCCCAGCATGAAAGTGGACAGCCGCTACTATTGCTTCGGCTGCGGCGCTTCCGGGGATGTGATCGACTTTGCCGCTTCCCTGCATGGTTTGGGAAAACGGGATGCAGCGGTCAGACTGGCAGAGGATTTTTCAATTCCCTATGATGATAAAAAATTTACTGATAGGAAACAGCATAGACCACAGCCCCGCCGCCAGTCAGCCGAACAACGATTTAGGGAAGCCGAACAACATTGTTTTCGGGTATTGTGTGATTATCTGCATCTATTGGAACGCTGGAAAAACGAATATGCTCCACAGCCACAGGATGCCGTCTGGCATCCTCTTTTCGTGGAAGCATTGCAAAAAATCAGTTATGTAGAATATCTGCTTGATATTTTGCTGTTTGGAGAAATGGAAGAAAAAGCGGCGCTGATTGCCGAACAGGGAAAGGAGGTGGTGCGGCTTGAGCAGCGAATTTCAGAACTTACCGCCAGCAGCGCAGGAAGCAGTCATGCGGACGATGGACTGGGTGGAACCGGCGCAGACACAGGAAGAAATCCGGGAAATGCTGGAGGGGACGCAGAAAGGCGGCGTGAAGAACAGCATCAAGAACTGTCTGACAGTGTTCCAGCGTGACCCGTTGCTGCGTGGAGCAGTCAGCTACAACATTCTTTCCGAAAGAGTGGATATTGTGAAGCCGCTGGGATGGGAACGAACCAGCGCCACGCTGACCGATATGGATATGAAGTATCTGCTTTTGTATCTGGAAGAACACTACGGACTGACCAGCGAGAAGAAAGTGGAGAACGCAATCCAGATCGTAGCCAACGAAAACCGCTACCATCCCGTCAGGGATTATCTGAACAGCCTGCAATGGGACGGAACCGAGCGCATCCGTTATGCTCTGCATCACTTTCTGGGAGCCGATACGGACGACTACACCTTTGAAGCCCTGAAACTGTTTATGATGGGAGCCATCCGGCGGGTATTCCAACCGGGAAGCAAATTTGAAGTCATGCTCTGTCTGGTAGGCGGTCAGGGAGCCGGGAAATCCACCTTTTTCCGGCTTCTGGCAGTCAGGGACGAATGGTTTTCAGACGACCTAAAGAAGCTGGACGATGAAAACGTGTACCGAAAGCTGCAAGGGCATTGGATTATGGAAATGTCGGAGATGATCGCCACCGCCAATGCCAGAAGCATTGAGGAAATCAAGTCGTTTCTAAGCCGCCAGAAAGAAACCTACAAAGTGCCGTATGAAACCCATCCGGCAGACCGGCTCCGTCAATGCGTGTTTGGAGGAACCACCAACCGGCAGGACTTTCTTCCCCGTGACCGCACCGGCAACCGGCGCTTTATTCCCGTGACCGTGTACCCGGAACGGGCGGAGGTTCACATACTGGACGATGAAGCGGCGGCGAGGGCGTATATCAGCCAGATGTGGGCGGAAGCCATGACGATCTACCGCAGCGGGAAATATAAGCTGTCATTCAGCGCGGAAATGAACGCTTACCTGAAAGCCCACCAGCAGGATTTTATGCAGGAGGACACGCAGGCCGGTATGATCTACGCCTATTTGGAGGACTACACCGGCGACAGGGTATGTTCCAAACAGCTTTATGAGGAAGCGTTGGGAAACTGCAATCCCCCGGCAGAGTGGGAAACACGGGCAATCTGCGAGATTATGAATACCGGCATTGCAAACGGCAGCATACAGGGCTGGACAGCCTACAAAAGCCCTAAGAGATATAAGAAGTACGGTTCACAAAAAGGCTGGGAGCGTGTCAACCAGCCCCCAGCGGACAGGGACGGTTTTCGGGAAATCACAGAGGAAGAAGCCCGGCAGATGGAGCTTCCATTCTGAAAAAGCCCCCGGTTGACAGTTTGGTTAACGTTTCAGTTGACAGCCGGTTGACAGAAAAAATCCTGATGTTTCAGGCACTTCTCCCCTTTGTCAACCATGTCAACCAAGAAATCAAAGAAAAAGTAAAATAGAATAATAGAGCGTCTGCGGATTGTTTTCAAAGTCTTTTGTGCCGGTTGACACGGTTTGGTTGACATTGGAACAGCCTGCGCCACACCAGCCTGACATTGCCTTGTCGGGCATATTTCATTTATGGAGGTAAATGCCTATGGTAAAAGCCAAGAGCGAAAATAACACCAACAACAGCGGCACGATGCTTACCGCTGCGGACGGCACCCAGTATTTTGTCATGGGGAAAATCCGTATCAAGGTATCGGAGCATTTTGCAGAGAACGGGAAGCCGCTGAACAGCCTGCTGGAAGATGTAATCCAGCACGCCGCCGCTGCTTCCTGAAAAAAGATAGATTTGTGACTGTCAATCAGCCCACGCTTATGATATACTTGTACCAGCGAGTATTGTATAAGCGTGGGTTGTTTCTTTTAGAAGGAGGATTTTTAACCGTGAAACAACCATACAATACAACGATTTATAACACCGCACTTTATTTGAGATTGAGCCGTGACGATGAGCTGCAAGGCGAAAGCGGCAGCATCCAGACACAGCGCATGATGCTTCGGCAGTACGCCGCCGAGCATGGATTGACCGTAGTAGACGAGTATATCGACGATGGATGGAGCGGCACGAACTTCGACAGGCCGAGCTTCCAGCGGATGATCGACGACATTGAGGACGGGAAAATCAACTGCGTTGTGACAAAGGACTTATCCCGCTTAGGCAGAAACTACATTCTGACCGGCCAATACACAGAAATCTACTTCCCAAGCAAAGGCGTCCGCTACATTGCGATCAATGACAATGTGGACACCCTCAACGGAGAAAGCGAGCTTGCCCCATTTCTGAATATCCTGAACGAGATGCACGCCCGCCAGACCAGCAAAAAAGTTAAGGCAGCCATGCGGACACGGTTTGCAAACGGCGCACACTACGGAGCCTACGCCCCGCTGGGTTATATCAAAGACCCGGATAAGACCGGGCATCTTCTGGTTGACACGGAAACAAGGTGGATTATCGAAAAGATATTTGACCTTGCCGTTCATGGGCGGGGAGCCGCCAGCATCACACGGATTTTGGTGGAAGAAAAAGTACCCACCCCCGGATGGCTGAACTTCCAGAGGTACGGTACTTTCGCCAATATCTACGCCGGAGCGCCGGAGGAAAAAGCCTATGCGTGGACGATAGCGCAGGTCAAGAGCATCTTGAAAGAGGAAACCTACATCGGTCACAGCGTACACAACAAGCAGAGCAACATTTCATTCAAGAACAAGAAAAAGGTACGCAAGCCGCAAGAGGAATGGTATCGTGTGGAGAATACTCACGAAGCGATTATTTCCGAAGATGTGTTCCGTCAGGTGCAGGAGCAGATCGCCAGCAGACGCAGACGGCAAAAAGACGGTACAACACAGATTTTTTCAGGGCTGGTAAAGTGTGCGGACTGCGGCTGGTCGCTGGCATACGGCGAGAATAAGCAGAACAAAACCCCGTATGGCTACTATCATTGCAGCAAGAACGGACAGGGACTGCGCCAATGCTCCATGCACTACATCCGCTATGATGTGCTTTATGCCTATGTCCTCTCCCGCCTGCAATACTGGTCACAGCAGGCCCAGCAGGACGAGGACAAACTTCTGAAAAGGCTGCTCAACGCCAGCGATAAGGAACGCAGCTCTGCGAGGAAGAAACAGGCATCCGAACTGAAAAAAGCCGAGAAGCGCAAAGCGGAGGTTGACGGGCTGTTTGCCAAGATGTACGAGGATTGGTCTGCCGGACGCATTACGGAGTACAACTTCAATATGCTGTCCGAAAAGTATCAGGGCGAACAAAAGGAGCTGGACGAGAAAATCCAGCAGCTTCACGAAGCTATGGAATCCGCCGCACAGACCGCCGTTGACGCTGAAAAGTGGGTAGGGCTGATGAAGCAGTATGTCAACCCTACGGAGCTGACCGCCGAACTGCTGAATACGCTGATTGAAAAAATCCTTGTGCATGAAGCGGTCAAGGACGAGGACGGAAGCCGGGAGCAGGAAGTAGAGATTTTCTATCGCTTTATAGGCAAAATCGACTGACACATCTTTTTTACCCAACAATATCTTTAACTAAGGGAAACGGGCACCGCCATGCCGGAGCTTGTAAAGCTGATCGCCTTATCAGAGCTGTTCGGCGTCAGCGTGGACTATCTGGTGAAGGACTACAAGGAGACGGCGGAGCCGACCGCTGTGGACAGCCAGCTTTCCGCCCAACAGGCCGCCAGACTGGAGCGGAAAGTAGACGACCTGACCCGCTGCGTCAAGGGGACCATCTACGCCTACGACAGCAAGACCCGCATCTTGGGCCTTCCGCTGGTATCTGTCCGGATCGGCTTTGTGCGGCATCACCGGATGTCCCGTGAGGATGTGGCCCGGGGCGTCATCGCCATTGGCAACGCCGCCATCGGCGTGGTGGCCCTGGGAATTGTCAGCGTCGGGTTGCTTAGCTTTGGCTGTCTCGCGCTGGGGCTGTTTGCCCTGGGCGTGGTGGCCATGGGGCCGCTGGCTTTTGGAGTAGCTGCGCTGGGGTATCTTGCCTTTGGCGTCAGCGCTGTCGGGGTTTACGCCGGAGGCGTCTGCGCGGCGGGCGGTGAGATCGCCGTGGGCGTGGCGGCCGCCGCTGGGAGCGCAGCAGTGGGCTGTGACGCCGAAGCGCCCCATGTGCTTCTGTGGGGGAGCGGCTTGAGCAGGGAAGCGGTGGAGGCGTTCCTTCTGGAGCACCACCCAGGCATGTGGCCGCCGCTGCTGCGGCTGTTGAGCGTGTTTGGAGCTAATATTCAGTGAGAAAGAGACCGGGGCGGTGCCCCGGCCTTTTTCTCCGCATATGAATGAATATTGTTTATTGACCTTCGTTTATTCGTATGTTATGCTGTTGCCGGAAAGGGGAGAGGGCGATGCGCGTATCCAAGGCGCCGGAGGTCCGGCGGCAGGAGATTTTGGAGACGGCTATGGAACTGTTCACGGAAAAGGGCTATGAGGAGACTTCCATGCGGGATATCGCCCAGGCGTGTCAGGTAGTGCCAGGGCTGTGCTACCGCTACTTCGACTCCAAACAGAAGCTGTTCCAGGAGGCCATGAGCGCCTATGTGGAGGCCTGCTGCGGCATGATGCTGCCAGTCCTGCGGGACCCTGACCTGACGCTGGCCCAGAAGCTGGACCGGCTGTACGCGGAGGTCCGCAACGAGCGAAAGGGGATGCGCTATCACGGCTTCTTTCACCGCCAGGGCAATGAGGAATTCCATGAGCAGTTTTCCGCCCGTCTCTGCCGCCGGATGGTCCCCGCCCTGCGGGAGGCTCTGGAGCAGGAGGAGGTCCGCACCGGATGCCGCTACCGAGACCCGGAGACGCTGATCTCCTTCATCACCTATGGGCAGATCGCCCTGATGTCTGATAGCCGTATGCCAAGGGAGGATGTCCTGGACCGCATCCGGGAGTATATCGACCTGCTTTTGAGCACCCAAAAGCAATGACCTTCCGCCGCCCGGCCCGGGGCCGGGCGCGCTTTTCAACCATCGAGTGAACAAAATTCAATCAAGGAGTATGCGTATGAAACGAGACAACAAGCAGCTTTCCCAATTGGCATTCGACCGGCAGGCGGCGCAATACGACACCGGTGTCCAGGGCAGTCATGCCAGGGCACTGTACCCCTATTTGCTGCGGGAGATCGGTCGCGTCCCGGGAGAGCGGGTGCTGGACGTGGGCTGCGGCACCGGAGCGCTGCTGGGGCGGCTCCTCTCCGAAGCCCCCCGCCGGCAGGCCACGGGACTGGACCTGTCCGCCAACATGCTGGACAAGGCCCGGCAGCGGCTAGGGGACAGGACGGTGCTGGTCCAGGGGGACAGCGAGCACCTGCCTTTCCCGGACCGCAGCTTTGATGTCGTTGTCTGCTGCGACTCCTTCCACCACTATCCGGATCCCCAGGCTGTGCTCAAAGAGATCAGCCGGGTGCTGGAGCCTGGCGGGATATTTCTGATGGGGGACTGCTGGCTGCCGCTGCCGGGGCGGCTGGTCATGAACCCCCTCCTGCGGTTCAGCCATGAGGGAGACGTGAAGATTTACTCCCGGCGGGAAATCGAACAGCTGCTGGGGCGGGAATTCCATCAGATCACCTGGAAGCGGGCGGCCAGATGGGCCTATGTGGCGGGAGGTGTGCGGTGAGAGGGGCCATTGTGGTGCTGAGCCATTCTCAGGAGCGGTATCTCCGGACTGTTTATGAGCTCTCCAAGAGCGGACCGGCGGTTTTTCAGGTGGACATCGCACGGCGGCTAGGATGTACGTTTGAAGTTCAACGGCCAAGCACCTCATGCCGGACGTAGTCAAAGGCGGCGTCCTCGCCCTCGTCCCGCAGCTTCACCAGGATGCTTTCCAGCAGGGCGGAGGTATTGGGGTGAATCAGCAGGCGCTTGTCCTTGCCCCGCAGGAAAAATTTGTAGGGGTCGCCGGGGGCGAAGTCCCTGCCTCGGTAGACCTTGCTGGCGGCCAGACGGTCGCAGAACATCTCCGCCACGTACTTCTTCGGCATCTCCACGCCAATGATGCCCTCGCCGTTGGGGCCGTAGTCCGTCCAGTATTCGAAGTGGTGGCGGTTGCGGCCCTTGTGGTGCAGCCAGGAGGCGCTGTACCCAAACGCCTTCCGCTGGGCGTCGTTGGGGCTGTGGTCGCCCCAGAAGAACAGTGCGACGGTGCCGGGACCGGTGTGACTGCCGATGGTGGTGCCGACGTGATTTATCTCGACCTTGCCGTTGAGCTTGGGGAACTTCTCTTCTACGAGATCGGCGACGGCGCGCGCGTCGTCATAGCAGGCGGAGTTGGAGATATAGCACTTGCCGGAGTAGTCGTGGCCGTCCTGCGCATGCTGTTCCATGCGGCTCACAATCTCTTTTATAACGCGCTTCTTGGTGCGGATCTTGGAGCGGGGGATGAGGCGGCCGAGGTTATCCATATTCAGCAGCGGGCAGATCTCAAGCAGGCCGCCGAACACGGCCGCGGTCTTTGAAATTCTGCCGCCGCGGACATAGCTCGTCAGGTCGGTGGAGAAGAACCAGTGGTGGAGCTTGAGCTTGTTTTCCTCAAGCCACTGCACGAGTTCCTCGGCGCTGAGACCCTCGTCGCGCTTAGTGGCGGCGGTGTCCATCAGCAGGCCATAGCCGGAGGATGCGCCGAGAGAATCGACGATGTAGACATTGCGCTCAGGGAAGCGCTCCTTGACGACGAGCGCGGCGTTGCGGGCGGAGTTGATGGTGCCGGAGATACCGGAGGAGAGGCAGACATGGACGACGTCAAGCCCCTGCTCAAGGAACTTCGAGAAGAACTCAACGTATTCGGAGATGTTGACCTGCGAGGTGCGGGTGTCCGCGCCGTCGGCCATGGCCTTGTAAAAATCCTCAAAGCTCATGCTCTCGCCTAAATCGTCCAAATACTCCTTGCCATTCATGGCATAATGGAAGCAGACATAGTGAATATCGCGGCTCTGGAAATGCTCCTTGGAAAGATCGGCGGTGGAGCAGCAGCTCAAAACATAGTTAGCCATAGTTATACCATCCTAATCGTAAAATTACGCTGTAAAATATACTACGTGTTTCTCCAATATTCAAGCTACGCGGCGCGGTGCGGGGTCTACCGGATGAAAAAGCGCGTAGAGAGCGGTTGATCCGTTCTCTACGCACAGTAGAAATCCAGTATTATCAATGCTTTAAGAGCCGCTGCCAGACTTCGGCTTGCGGTGATGATGCGGACTTTTGCGGATGTTGCAGCCGAGGTAAACTATGATCTCCGCCGGTATCGCCAGCAGGAAAAGCTGCCACGGACGCTCCACCGGAATGAAGAAATAGACCAGCACGATGAGGCTGAACACAAAGGCTGAGAGAATGTACAGCAGCCGGCGGGCGCCTTTGAACACGCAGTCGAGCACCATATAGGTGAGCAGCGTGACGGAAATGCCGATGAGAAAGATGCGCCATTCGACGATGCCGATTATCCACAGCGTTACGAACACGGTGAGCGCCACGGTCATCACGCTGACCAGCGCCAACGCGATAATGGTGTCCACACTGTAGCTCGGCGGTTCCTCTTCGTCCTCGTCCTTCGGCTTTTCCCATGCGTCGTGCGACGAGAGGAGATAGTCCACCGTCACGCCGAAGAGCTCGGCCATCTGAGTGAGGACAAACGCATCAGGTATCGCCTCGCCGCGCTCCCATTTCGATATGCTCTTATCGGAGTAGTTAAGCCGCTGGCCAAGCTCGGCCTGCGTCATGCCCGCTCCTGTGCGGAGCTTGATTATGTTGCTGGCTGTTATAAGCCGGAGTTCTTCTAGCTGCATCAGGCCCTCTCATTTATGCGGCGGATGACCGCGGCGCAGCGCGCAGCCGAGCAGCTGTGCCGCAAGTCCCTGCCCGCGGAATTCCGGCATCAGT
>OIYT01000807.1_pt1 | contig 26272 bp, 18 predicted proteins | sample 1588201 | NCBI WGS metagenome assembly OIYT01 (sample SAMN03283260) | human gut metagenome | biome: human-associated habitat; material: feces | host: Homo sapiens | place: USA | collected 2013
CGTGGTGGGCCTCTCCGGCGGGCTGGACTCCACGCTGGCTCTGCTCATCTGCTCCCGCGCCTGCCGTGCGCTAAAGCGCCCTGCCTCGGACATTCTGGCCGTGACAATGCCCGGTTTCGGCACCACGGACAGAACCCATGACAATGCCGTAACCATGTGCCGCCTTCTGGGCGTGGAACTTCGTGAAATCCCCATCTCGGAATGCTGCCTCCGGCACTTCGCCGACATCGGGCACGATCCTGCCGAACGAACCACCACTTATGAAAACGTCCAGGCCCGCGAACGCACGCAAATTCTGATGGATTTGGCCAATAAAACCGGGGGGCTGGTCGTGGGAACAGGGGACTTGTCGGAAATTGCCCTGGGATGGAGCACCTACAATGGGGACCACATGTCCATGTACGCGGTCAACTGCTCCATTCCGAAAACGCTGATACGCTGCCTCATTGAACACATCGCGGAAGAATCATCCCCGGAACTGGCAGCCACCCTCGCGGACATCAACAACACTCCCGTCAGCCCGGAACTCCTGCCGCCGTCGGACGACGGCACCATTGAGCAGAAAACGGAAGATGTGCTTGGGCCTTACGACCTGCACGACTTTTTCCTCTTCCACTTCATTAAATACGGTGCGGAACCGGATAAAATCCTGCACCTGGCGGAACATGCCTTCCGCGGCGAATTTCAGCCGGACTTCATCCGCCGCTGCCTCGGCATCTTCATCCGCCGTTTCTTCCGTCAGCAATTCAAGCGCAGCTGCATGCCGGACGGCCCCAAGGTGGGCACCATTTCCCTTTCCCCGCGCGGGGACTGGCGCATGCCTTCCGACGCCTGCGGGACCGTGTGGGAAAAAGCCATCCCCCACTACTGAGACCTCCTATCCGGAAAGTTGCGGAGACGGCTTTTCCCGGAACCCGGCAAGGATGCCGAAGACCGCATCAATGCCCGGGGGCCAACTTCAGCCCGATAATGCCTATCAGCAGGAAGGATGCCGCCAGCATGCGCCAGATATTGGAAGAATCCCCGAACCACAGAATACCAACCAGAAACGTGCCCAACGCGCCAATGCCGGTCCATACCGCATAAGCGGTGCCGATGGGGATGTTCCGCTGGGCAAGCCACAAAAGAAAACCGCTCAGAACCATGCTGAAAACGGAGCAGGCGATACAGGCGGCGAATTTGCCGGGCCCAGTGCCGGGCGTTTGAGAAAGTTTGAAACCCAGAGGCCATCCGATCTCGCAGAGACCGGCCAACACCAGATAAATCCAGGACATATATTGAAACGGGGAATCACCTTCCGCTCACCGGCCTTCCCAAATGGGAAAAGCTCCAAGGGCAACGGATGCCTTGCAGAATACCCGCAAGCGTCCTGGAATCAAGAAGGCAACTCTTCCACACCCTGTCATACAGAACAACACGGGCATCCGGGTCGGAATCCCGCCTCTGTCCTATACAAGTTCCATCGTGGTACCTGTTACAGGCAATCTGACAAACGGAAAACCGCTACTTCATGAAGAAAGCTCTTCTAATGACAAAATAATATTGTTTGACGCTTCTGTTTACATGCTCCCCGCCATCTGCCTTTACCCCGGCATGCCGGCCCGGCATCCCCGTATTCAGGGATAATCACGGACCGGCATCAAAACCGGAACCGTTACGACAACGGCGCTTATCACAAACAAAAAAGGATCGGGAAAAGCTGTTTCCCAAAGTCCCTTCCTATTTAAGTTTCCTGCCGGGAGCCAGCCCTGTGTCTTCTCCGTCCGTCAGCCATTCAATGGTAATGGGAACAAACTTCAGCTTTTTAATATGCTCCTGGTTCTCCTCATAAAGCACCCCAACGATGCCGGGTTCCACCATGGCAAGGCTGGAATAGGCAAAACCGCCCTCGCCCAGCAATTTCTTCACCGGCCAGGTCTTGCCGTTGTCATAGCTCATGGCCACCTGTCCCTTAATGCGCCGGCCCGCACTGGGCCCGGAAAACAGAATGCGGCTTTTGCCGCCGTAGGCAGGCTGGTCGCTCAGGGAATACGTCATCAGGGAATTCTGGGTACTGTCGCAAAACAGCTCCGGAGCGTCCTCCACCTGTCCCCAGGTCTCCCCGCCATCCTGGGACCACGCAATACGGCGGCAATTGCCTGCGCCCCAATGGCGCGCAACCATCACCACGCCGCCGTTATCCGTTTCCGCAATGGACGTCTCGTTCACCATGCCCTTCATATTGGCAGTCGGCTGGCCCAGCTTCCAGCTCTTGCCGCCGTCATCGCTGTAAATGCAGGAAATCACCCATTTGCCGAACGGCCCTTCATTCATCGGAATCACCAGGCGGCCCTTGTGGGCGCCGCTCTTCAGCTGGGTTCCCGCATTCGGGCCGGACGCCATAATATCCACTCCTGAAGGACGCTTGGTCGTCTTCGTAATCTCCTGCGGCTTCGTCCAGGAAGAACCTCCATTCCTGCTCTGAATCATGAAATTGCGGATGCACTTTTCATCATCCCATCCGTCCGGGATATTGGGCTGCCGCTCCTTGACCCCGGCAGGGTAACGCTGGAATACGACAGTCACGGTCCTGGTTTTGGCGTCATAAACGGGGCACGGATTATTGAACGTGGCGCCATGGGCCTTGGCTATCGCCCGGGGACGGGACCAGGTCTTCCCGCCATTCTTGCTGACGCTCATGATAATATCGTTCTCCCCCTGGTCGGTATTTTTGTACCGTCCTTCGGCGAATGCCAGGAGCTGGCCCTTGCCGATACTGAGCAGGGCGGGAATACGGATGGACGCATAGGGATTACCTTCCCCGGCGCTGAATACGGTCACAGCCCTGTCCGTAGGGAAACCGGTTTTCTCTTCCTGCCCGAACGCCGGCAATGCCACGGCGCATACGGCACTCATCAAACACTTGAATACGGAATTCATCATCCTCTCCACCTTATTCCATTTTCCCCTGCCGCACAACAACCATGTCATGCATGTGCGCCAAGACCAGGGAAAAAGGAACACTAAAGAGGAACGCGATACCGCCGACGGGAAGCCCGGAAGGCTTCGGCCCAAAACTCAAGCCTGCAAGAAACGTGCCCATCCGAATACGGATCCCCGGAAAAGCGCCCGCCGGAACCGGGGAAAATATCCGGAAACGCGAAATCGGCTGAAAAAATCCCTGCCGCACCGCCAAAGCCATTCCACACATCAACCGCCCGGCCTCTCTCCGGACAAACCGCTTGCCTATTTATTCATCAAGAGAAAAATGGTGAAAGAAGAAGAAAACGGAACCTGTATCTTGTAACATCGCAGAATCACCTGCTTCCCGTACTGTCATGAACCGAATCCTTCCATTACTATCCCTTCCCCTGCTGTCGCTCGCAGCGGTATTTGCCGCCAACACGCCGGAACACATCGGCAACGACCTCAAACTGTTCAAAGACTCCTCCTGCACCTCCCTGAAGCCGGATGTGAAAGACACCTCCGCCTTCCAGTCTGACGCGATGAAAGAACTCGCGGCCAAAATCCTGGCTGGCCATTACAAGCCGGACTACCTGTATGCCGAATACCGGGCCCTCCCCTCACCGAGCCAGACGGGGAAAAATCTCAGAATCGGCGACGGATTCAGCAAATACGACAACATGACGGGCGTCTATCTGGAAAAGGGGCGGCATGTCGTCCTGGTCGGCAAGACGGAGGGGCAGGAAATCAGCCTCCTGCTGCCAAACCTGATGCGCAAGCCGGCCGAAGGAGTACAGCCCACAAAAGACCCCAACGGCTGGGGATTGCATAAAAAGCAGATTCCGCTCAAGGAAGGAATCAACATCATTGACGTGGAAACGCCCGCCAACGCCTATATCAGCTATTTCACCGAAGACGCCGGCAAGGCGCCGAAAATCCCCGTCCATTTCGTAACCGGCAAAGCCAACGGCTACTTTGACACCACCCGGGGCGACACCAACAAGGACTGGGTTCGCCTGCTTGACCAGGCCGTCTCTCCGATCATGGATGCCCGGGGAAAATACATCCAGGTTGCCTACCCCGTAGAATTCCTGAAAAAATTCACCAAAGACCGCGGAACCGAACTCATCAACGCCTACGACAAGCTCATCGGCATCCAATACCAGCTGATGGGCCTGGATAAATACGGCAAAATCCCGGAAAACCGCGTCCTGGCCCGTGTGAACTTCAACTACTACATGTTCCGCGACGGAGACGGAGTCGCCTACCTCGGAAACGACGGGACAATGCGCATGGTGACCGACCCTGAAAACGTTCTCAAGGGCGATGCCTGCTGGGGATTCTCCCACGAAGTAGGACACGTCATGCAAATGCGCCCGATGACCTGGGGCGGCATGACGGAAGTCAGCAACAACATCTTTTCCCTGCAGGTCGCAGCCAAAACAGGCAATGAAAGCCGCCTGAAGCGCCAGGGCAGCTACGACAAGGCGCGCAAGGAAATCATCGAAGGGGAAATCGCCTACCTGCAATCTAAGGACGTTTTCAACAAGCTGGTTCCCCTGTGGCAGCTCCATCTTTACTTTACCAAAAACGGACACCCCGACTTCTATCCTGACGTCATGGAGTACCTGCGCAACAACGCGGGAAACTACGGAGGGAACGACACCGTCAAATACCAGTTCGAATTCGTCAAGGCATGCTGTGACGTCACAAAAACCGACCTGACGGACTTCTTTGAGAAATGGGGATTCTTCAAACCCGGAAAATTCCACATCGGTGACTATGCCCAGTACGACTTTAACGTCACCCCCGAAATGGCGGTGGAAACGAAAAAGTGGATTGCCGGCAAAGGCTACCCGAAACCTGAAACCGACATCACCGAACTAAGCGAGTAACGTGATTCGGCAATCCCGACGATTCCTTTTAATCATCAAATATGCTGCAAACGGATAAGAAAACAGGGGATCAAGTTCAATTCTTTTGAAAGTATTTTTGATGATGGAAGATTATTAAGAAGTTAAACTCCCGCACCAAAGGGTGGAATCAGAAATGATTCCACCCTTTTTCATTTCTACATCCATCTCCCCTATCCCCAGCCATACTGGGTACGACAAATGGCATGCCCCCCTAGATTAAATGTATTCCCCCATTTGATAGCCTATCCAAGAATTGATATAATTGGCATACGTCTCCTATTTTGGTCAAACATCCAAACAGGAGGTAAAACAAGATGCTTTTTGATGAACCGTTTTTAGCTGGTTTGTCATCCGTATAGCGATGGGAGGATAGCGTGTTTCCCTGATGGTCACAAACGTGGATGGCGTTTCCCTCCAGTATGGCAACAACTTCAAAAGAAAATCTCTGCAGTTTTCCTTTTTGAGTGAAGCGAGTTTATCCTTCAGGGAATATTACACGGACAAGTGTTCCTTATTGGTATGCAGGTCCGGTCATGAATCCATCATGTCGTGAAACACGGGGTTCGTAAGCGATAAAACTCAGTGACCGTCAATTATTTTACCGTAATGAGCAGTTATTTCCCTGACTTGATAGGAGGAATATCCTGACAGAAAAAAGCTACATCCCTATTCAGTTTTTCCGCGATTTCGCAGATGGTATAAAATGTGATGTTGCGCTCTCCCCGTTCAATGCTGCCGTAGTAGCTTCTATCCAAATTGGCAACATGCGCAAATCCTTCCTGAGAGAATCCCTGGGCTTTTCTCTCGTTTCTGATCCTTTCTCCTAATTCCTTGAGTACATTTTGCTTGGACATCTATTCATTATCGCAGAAATGAGAAATTTATGTCCACGGCCTAAAATACCTCTTTACGGTTGCGAAAATATACGATATTCAAACGTTATCACCTACCAACCAAGAGGATGAATAACCAAAATTGATTATGAAGTTACATCTGCCTACAGTACTGCTGGCGACCGTGCTTGCCTGCATTTCGCAATCGGTCATCGCTACAGAAACAATCAACCTCAATACCCATAACTGGGATCAATATATCGGAGATTATGGGAATCCGGGATATCCTCGATTTGATAATGTTAACCTGAGCCTTAACGGTAACTGGTCAGTCAATTTTGATAAATTCTATAATCTTACTTGGGGCGCATCAGATAATGGTTCCTATACTTTGACAGGACAAGGGACCATGGATTTCAAGGACGAGGTGTTCACCATATCTGGTGGAAGCTCAAAAACCCTGGCTACAGGTAATGCCAAATATACGATTGGTTCCGGCATTGTTCTCAAAAATGCAACGCTGGAAGCGTGGGGAGGAGCACAAGTAACATTCAATGGTTCTCTCTCTACTGAAACCAATCGAGAAACTCCCTGTTCTTTCTCGGTTTATTCATTTGACGAACATCACTCTGTCCTCGACTTGAGAGGAGCTACAATCAAGGATAGTGATTTCGTTAAACTGGAATTTGACCAGGGAACCATTATCAGGGATCAATATACTATATCTGCAACACACGGTCTCGAAATTTGGTATTCTTCAAATTCTACATTTACAGGAAAATCCATTCTGCAAGGAAACCTGACGTTGGCAAACGATGGGAAAGTAACTGTTTGGGGAAATAATGATGCATTGTATCCCAATATGTCCATTACGGGTACTTTGTCCATTACCGGGAATACCAAAATAGAGTTTTTCAATGATAGTCCGGCAAATGGAGTTTACTTAAATCCTGAATCCGGGACTGTCGTATTTTACTGTAAAAATATTACGGGAGACACCGGGCTTTTGAGCGCCATTGAAAGCACATGGACATATGATGACGAAACAATATCCCGGAATATCTCCGACAAAAAATTCGTATCCATCACCCAAACGGATGGACGTTATGCTCTGACACTGGTTGACAACGGTTATAATCCCGGTCAACCGGAACAACCGGAAACCGTTATTACAGACGGCAAAGCTCCCGATACTCTTTCCAAGGATGTTGTCGTCTCTTTGAGTAATGGGGGAAGCGTTGATGCAACGGAAACCATCAGAGGACTCAACAATTCCTGCATTAGTGGAACGGGAGGGAATTTGGTTACTACGGATACACAAACATTCTCCATGAATGGTTCCGATACACTCGGATTCAGTATTGTAGGGACAAACGGAAATGCAGGCGCGGATATCCAAGTAGGCCAGACGGGAGGAAACATTACGGATGCCGCCATTGTTTTAACTGGCGACAAATATGAATCCAGACAGGTCAATGTTCAGAGCGGCCTTTTGGAAATTGGTCAAAACACCATTCTTGGAACAGATGATTCCATACTGACGATTGGATCTTCGAATGCTTCCGATGGTACAGTTACTGCATCCGTCAATAACAGGGGGACAATCAACAATGACGTTACCATCAATTCCGGTGCATCGCTGGACAACAGGAATAACATTAATGGAGATGTTCTTGTCAATGCATCATCCATTTTGAGCAACCATGGAACGGTGAAGGGGGATGTAACGGTATCTGAAAACGCTTCTGTTAATGGCAGCGGTACCTTTGGTTCAACCATTCTCCAATCCAATGCTCTTCTCTATGTCGGCAACAGTCCGGGATTCCAACGACATGGGGATTTGATGCTAAATGACGGCTCAAGGCTCGGTTTTTATCTGGACGGCATTACCGCTGCGACATTGGAGAATCACGGTTCAGGTACATATTCCAATCTTTCCGTGACCAACACATTGAATTTGAATGGAACAGTGAATGCCGAAGTAGAAGTAGGCTTAGGTATTTTAGCCGCAGGGATGGAAGCGTTTACTCTGGATCTTATCAAAACGGAAGGAACGGTTTCCGGTAATGGTGATTTTGTCCTTTCCCTGAATGATGAAAACCATCTCCTGAAGGAAGGCAGTCTTCTCTGGGATTCTACTACAGGCATACTCAGTTTCACAGGACAGGTGGACGAAGCCGTAGCGGCCGCTCTGGTCGGCAAGGACGGCTCCAATATCGCCAATTCCCTGTGGTCAAGTACCAGCGTCGTCAAAAGCTTCGGCCAAACGGTTGTTTCTCAATTCAAGGTCACCCAACCGGGAGATTCCAATGTATGGGTAAGCGGACTTGGAGATTTTGTCTCCATGGGTTCTACCTCTCATTCTGATGGTTTCCAGTATAACGGAGGCGGGTATGCGGCAGGGATTGACTACGCCTGGACGAAGAAATTCCGTACTGGCATTGCCTTCGGTCAAACATTCGGAACGTTCAAATCCGACGATAACCAGGCATCCATCAAGCAGGATAGCATCATGACCGGTCTTTATGCCAATTACCTTGAAATATTGTGCGACAAGCAGAGTTTGGGATTGAGCGGATACTTCGCCTATGGTTCGGTGGAAAACAGGGCCAACACTTTCGTTGGTAATTCTGCATATCTGCCCGGTCAGGCAAAATGGGATGACGACGTGTTCTCCTTTGGTCTTAAAGCAGACTGGAACATCAAAGTCACCGACAAGACAACGCTGACGCCGTTCATTGGGATTGATTACGTCCATGGAGCACAGGAAAACTTCACGGAAACATACGACAATGGAAGCCGCCAGTATAGGGACGGCAACATGCAGGTATGGAGTGTTCCGGTAGGCATTACGGTCAAAAAGGAAGTATCGGTAGGAGGCGGACAGCTTCTTCTCCCAGAACTGACGCTCGCCTATGTCGGGGATGTCTCCAGAACGAATCCTTCGGTCAAATCCACTATCTATAGAATCGACAACAAGCACGAAGGAAGCAATCCGGGCAGAAGCGCTTTCACGATGAATGCCGGGACCAACTGGGTTATCAATCAAAACTGGAGCGTTGGAGCATTCTACACTCTGGAAGCCAGAAGCAGCCAGGTGAACCAATCCGCCTCACTTTCGGCAAGGTACAGCTTCTAATTAGACAAATAACAGTCACCCAAGGATGGAATCAGCAATGGTTCCATCTTTTTTCATTTTTACGCCCATATGCTATTCCTCGCCATACAGGGCACGGCAAATGGCATGGTACCCCCACCAAACCAAACACACTCCCCCAATTGGCAGCCTATCCTGTTTGGTCTCAACATATACAAGGAGACTTCCACACAAAGGGGGTATTTTCTCAAATGCTTCAAAATTGTTTTTCCGAAAAATGGAAAAATTTTTCTTCATTAGGAAATGTATCAATTGGGAAAAGAGGAAAGCCCATTTAGCCATTTGTAAGGCAAAATTAATTTTGACGGTAAATTTTCAGATTTACGTAGGTTAATACCTATCATACCTATGAAATCCTTACAAATGATCCTAGAGATATTCAGAATAAAATAACCTGCGTATAGATGATTCTCCATATACAGTAATCTGCATTTTCCAAGACATGTATTCTTCAAATGATCCTGTGCAATGGTGTAATGAAGAAATATAAAACAGGCTTAAAATTTACAAGTATATTGTAATGAACAAGTTATGAAAACATGGTCTCATACGATGTATATTAATAATAATTGGAGAGAAAATTTTCTCCTGTATACCTGCATTTAATCCTTTATAAGAATTCCCGAGGGCAATCCGTTTTGTACGAAGATATTTTCGAAAAATTATTGAAAGTATCTAATGTATTATCTATTAATAGCCTAATTTGGACTTGTCGCTTTAATACTATCAAAAATAAGATCACTTATTTCTTCAAAATTTCCTTTGTGACATTTTATTCTTAAATTGCTGGCTATAGATAGTGTATATATTATATCATGCCTTAATAGGTCGACTTTTAATGATATTATCCTAGCCTCTTTTTTTCTTAACATCTTATTTAAAAATTTATTAAGATCTCTTTCTCCCTGTACCGCTATACGAGCGGTAATGTTTTTTGTCAGTCGAATATCGCTTACATCAATGTATTTTATATTTATTTCATCAAAATGTATTTTTAGATTATTAATGAAATCATATAAATTCAATTGTATGGGTGAAATTGAAATTTTGAAATCCGATATTTCAGCCAAAAAGTTAAAGAAAGATATATAGCTTTTTGCAGGCGTATCTACCCTTAAATAAGAATCTTTTATGAAAAAATCTAGGATCAATAATTTTGTATAATTTTCAAAAAATATTTCTTGGTTGGGTAATTCTATTTCTCTTGTTAAGATAGTTTTTTCGATAAATCTAGATTTTATGAATTCATTTCCAATTATTTCTACAAAAAAACCTCTAGAAAAACCATCCTTACCTATAAATTGATTTTCTCTTAAATATGCTCCAAGTAGAGGCAGGCTATATTTTCCAGAAATTTTGAAGCATCTATATTGCATAACTGTCAAGATTCCGTTTCTTCGAAATTTAGAATTTTCTCATATGTCTTATATGAGGCATTTTCGAGTAAATGACTTAGTCTACGCCTGTCTTCGGGGGTAGGTTGTCTAACGTTTTTTGCATATCCTTCTCGATTTCTTTTCATGGGGAAAATCCCACGAACAGAATATTTATAATTTTTGCCTTCTACGGGATTTTCCATTAAGGCTTCTAAAGCTACTTTTTCTTTACTGTTTTTTACTATCCATACAACACGTGAAAAATAAAATCCTGAGTCTAAAAACGATCTCAATTCTTCAGAGTGCAATAATCCTTCCCCATCCAAAGAAGCTTTTTTTAGAAAAGATTTTGCCTTTGCTTCCATGGTTTCTTTTTCTATTTCTTCTAGCCCCTCTGCGTCTTCATTATCTTGATCTTCAGTAAATCCAATATCGTTAGCTTTGTTTTCAAGACCAACTTTAATTACGTCTTCAAAATTATATCCTTCTAAAGAACGCATAAGTTCTCTAAAAAACAAAGTTCGCTTTTCTCTTGAAAAATTTGACAAATCAATTTCTTTAATTTGAATATCTTCCTCGTTTTCGTCTTCAATCAATCCCAAAAGATTTCCAACTACATCCCTTAAGCGCTCATTTGCAGGATATCTAAATTTAATAAATCCTTTTTCTTTGATGATTTCAATTTTAGCTTCTTTTTCTTGTCGCTGCCTTAAAGGTGTTTTTCCATAATCGAATTCAACATAGTTCACGTTAATGTAAATTTTGCCTGAAGAATCAGTTTCTACATTAATGATTTCTCCATTCTTTTCTCTTTTATCTTGTAACTTATTTGTCAACTCATTTATTTTTATAGCGTTTAGATCTATAGAAGAGTTATTAATAGATTTAAATTCACTTTTTTCGTTTCTTGCATGTACTTCTATCAAGTTCAATAACTCTTCAAAATCATTAAAAGACAACTTCCGCATAGAAATTTCTTCTACTATTTCATCGCGAGAGAGGTCATTTGATATGAAAATTCCTCTATCTGCTAAAAAAACAAGTAGGTATTCGGCGCTTGGTTTTCGGGAAGAGGCCAGTAATGCATCCCTGACATCTCTATATGTTGGATAACAGATTGTTCCTCGGGCTATCATCGTATTGTCATTCCTATTTCAGTTGTTGAGAATACTTTTATCACATTCGTCATTGTAGAAAATGATATTTTATTAAACTTTTCAACCAATTCTTTATGATTGCTACTATAAAGAGAATATCGATCAATTAAGTTGTTTTTATATTCATTCAAAGCTCTTTCAAAATTTGTTATTGCATTGGGTGAAGCTTGAGGGGATCGTATTTCGATTTTTTGGCTATTAGCCAATAACTGATAGAAAGATAGCATGTCTATTAGATATAGAAATTCCTGAGGTTTCTCTCCTGATCCTTTATAATAGACAATAGTGGATGGCATTTTACCGTCCTCTAAGCTATATCGTAAAATTTGCCACGGTTCTTTCAGCGATTGTAATGTTGCACCACTTTTTTTCTCAAGGACTATTTTTCTTTTAAAATCTGCATCTGGATAAAAGAAATAACAGTTTTCAAGAGAAGGAATAGCTCTTTTTCCACTTAATGTTAACATGTCATTGCAGATATTATTGAGATAGTTAATATCATCTGGAGAGAGTATGGAAATTTTAACTGATCTCGATATTTTAGGAAGATCGTCTCTGATGCCATCTAAAAGAGATTTAAACTCATGATTAACTAATGAGTCATGATTGTAAATAAATAATAAGCCTTGTATTTCTACCGATTCAGCTTCTAAAGCAGTGTATTTATTCTTCCACTCTTGATCTACCTGAGCACATTCTACGGCTTTGGTTAATGAGATTAGGGCCTCTTTGACCGATGTGTAGGATATTGAACTTACGGAGTAACTTTTTAGATCTGTAAGTAAATAAATCCGTTTAGAGGAGTACGGGTCTTTATATGAAAAAACGACATCTGCTGGATGAGTTTTGAGTTTATGTAAATCCGAACAAACGCATGGGTTATTTTCATTCATTGGGCCGTGTTGGGACCATTTGAAAATACCAAAAAGTTCATTGGCCAACAATTCAGCCATCTTGGAGACATTTGAGGTTTCAGACATATGTAATAGTGAGTATTATAGAAAATGCTGGGACTGGTGTCAAAATAATCAATCCTACTTTTCAATATTTTCCCCATTTCTTCCCCATACCCCCTACAAACAAAAACCGCAATATACTCATCACGAATATATTGCGACAAAAAATTGATGGCGGACAGGGAGGGATTCGAACCCTCGGTACCGGTTTGCGGTACACACACTTTCCAGGCGTGCTCATTCGACCACTCTGACACCTGCCCGTTGGAAATTGTGCTAGATAGGAAAGCAGGGGCAGAATAACGGCAGAAGAGAGGTTTGGCAATCTTTTTTTCATCCGAAGGGGATTTTCCCGTTTTCCCCGAGTTTTTTCACGTTTCCGGCGGTTGCGCGAAGAGGATGAAAAGCGCCCCGACAGCGCGAGAAAATCTTCAACGGGCATAAACAGCAACGAAGCGTATTTTCAGAAGTTTTGAAAGGAACAGGTTTCCGTGGTTCACAAAAATTATCCATGAGGGCATGGCAGATTTTCTGCCCTCCCTGCCCTGTTTTTCCCGCAGAGCAAATAAGAATTTTTCTCTTTCTCCACCTTTACGGCTTCCGGGCAATCGGGGAAGGTTCAGGTAAGAACCGCTATTGATAAGCTTCTTTCCGTACGGGCTCCAGGATTGACCAGCAGCCATTTGAGAAGTTTCAGGAGCGAGACGGGAAGAGAAGACTGAAGGATTCCGGAAGCCCAGGGTTCCGAGAGTTCCGGGAAGGCGCAGCAAAAATGGGAATCCATGCTGTAAGAAGAGAAGGCGGGACATGCCGTTTCTCCGCGTATCATCATTTCCGCGGCTCCGCATTCCTCCCGTCCTCAAAAAAAGCCAAAGGCTTCCGGCATGTCCCGGAAAAGGCGTTTCCCGACCGCACTTCCCCCTTGACGGATGCCCCAAAGACGGGTTTGCTAGTCCTGCGCATGGGAGAGTCCTTTTACACACGCACCACGGAGGCCCCCTCCTCCGCCTTCGATTTGTCCCTCAGACCGCCCGCTTTCAGCGAGTTCTGCGGCCAGGAGAAGATTAAGGACCGCCTGATGCTGATGGTGGAAGCCGCCAGACAGCGCGACGACGTGCTGGACCACATCCTGTTGAGCGGCCCGCCGGGCCTGGGGAAGACGACGCTTGCCAATATTATCGCGAATGCCGTCGGCTGCCGCATTCATACGACTTCCGGCCCCCAGATTGAAAAGGCGGGAGACCTGGCCGGCGTGCTGACCAATCTGGAAAAGGGGGATATTCTGTTTATTGACGAGATCCACCGCCTGCACCCGGCCATTGAGGAGTATCTGTACCCGGCCATGGAGGATTTCCGGCTGGATATTATTATTGACCAGGGGCCAAATGCCCGCTCCATCCAGCTCAACCTGCCCAAGTTCACCCTGGTGGGGGCCACCACCCGCGCCGGGATGCTGACCAGCCCGCTGCGTTCCCGCTTCGGCCTAGTGAACCGGCTGGATTATTATACGCGGGAGGAGCTGTGCGCCATTATCGAACGGTCCGCGGGGCTGCTGAACGTGCCCGTGGACCCGGAGGGCGCCCTGCAGATCGCGCTGCGCTCCCGCGGCACGCCCCGCGTGGCCAATTCCCTGCTGCGCTGGGTGCGGGATTACGCCCAGGTGCGCGGCGACGGCGTGATTACGGAGCAGTTGGCGCACGACGCCCTGACCATGATTGAGATTGACGACGACGGCCTGGACGAGATGGACAAGCGCCTGCTGGAAGCGATGATTTACAAGTTCAACGGCGGCCCGGTGGGCCTTTCCTCCCTGGCGGTGGCCGTAGGGGAGGACGCTTCCACGCTGGAGGACGTGCACGAGCCTTTCCTGATTATGCAGGGGTATATCAGCCGCACCCCCAGAGGGCGCGTGGCGATGCCCTCCGCCTATCTCAAGATGGGAGCCGCGCCGCCCGCCAACGGCCAGGGGTGGCTGTTGTAAGCCATTCATTTACGACATGAAAGGAGTCCTGCGTTTTATGCTGGTCATCAGGCCCTCTTTCTTTTAGACTGTTTCCACATAAAACGTCAGGACGTTTTCTGTTCATCATACGCCCAAAGCTATGGCCGCACATTCTGATATTCCCTTTAAAAGACTGCCCGTCAAGATTATCGGTACGGGTTCCTATGTTCCGGAACGCCGCCTGACCAATGCGGATCTGGAAAAGATGGTGGACACTTCCCACGAATGGATTATTGAACGCACGGGCATTGTGGAACGCCGCATCGCCGCCCCTGACGAGTACACTTCCCATATGGGGACGAAGGCCGCCCAGCGCGCTCTGGAATCCTGCGGGCTGAAGCCGGAGGATATTGACCTGATTATCGTCGCCACCATCACGCCGGATACGTTCACCCCTTCCACTTCCTGCTATATCCAGGATGCCCTTGGCGCCAAGAATGCCGCCGCCTTTGACATTTCCGCCGCCTGCTCCGGCTTCCTGTTCGCCATGAAGACCGCCGTCCAGTACATCGGCACCGGCCAGATGAAAACGGCGCTCATCATCGCCGCGGAAAAACTTTCCACCGTCGTCAACTGGGAGGACCGCAGCACCTGCGTCCTGTTCGGGGACGGCGCCGGGGCAGCCGTGCTCCAGGCTTCCACAGGGGAAGAAGGGGAAGGTTCCGTCCTTGCCACGGATATCGGTTCGGACGGCTCCCTGCATGACCTGCTCCAGATTCCGGGCGGCGGCTCCCGCTGCCCCACCACAGCGGAAAACGCCCATGAACGCCTGGCTACCCTGGCCATGCGCGGCAATGAGACCTTCCGCCATGCCGTCACGCGCATGAAGGCTTCCGCCGCCAGCGTCATTGAACGCGCCGGCCTCACGGCGGACGATATCCAGCTGATTATTCCCCACCAGGCCAATCTCCGCATCATTAACGCCGTAGCGCAGCGCCTTTCCATTCCTGAAGATAAGGTGTTCGTGAACATTGAGAAGTACGGCAACACGTCCGCAGCCGCCGTCGCCATCGCCTTTGACGAAGCGCGCCGTTCCGGCAGATTCGGCAAGGGAGACAACGTCGTCCTGGTCACATTCGGCGCCGGGCTTACCTGGTCCGCCGCCGTTATCCGCTGGTAATATTCTTTTTCACCCCCCCTCCATCATCATGACCACTGAACCATACGGCAAAAAAAATCCGTTTCCCGCTCCCGTCCTCTCCGTCAGGCATATCACCGGGGAAGGCAGCCCCAAGGAAACCATCCACATTGAATACAGCCTGGACGGTTCCGGGATGAATTATATTGCCGGGGACGCCCTGGCCGTCATTCCCGCCAATGACCCCTCCCTGGCGGACGCCCTGATTGACAGGCTCGGCCTCAGCCCGGATTCCCAGGTTCCCACGCCCGAAGGGGAAACCGCAAGCCTGAAAGACGCCCTGGTTCACTGCTATGACATTACCAATGTCAACAAAGCCCTGCTGACCAAGTGGGCCGCCGCCTCCGGCAGCCAGGAGCTGGACACGCTTCTGGCCGGGGATAAGGACGCCCTCAGCGATTTCCTGTGGGGCCGGGACGTGCTGGATCTGGCCACGGAATACCCCGCTTCCTTCGAATCCGCGGAGGCTTTTGTCGGCATCCTGAAAAAGATCATGCCGCGCCTTTATTCCATCGCCTCCAGCCCGAACGCCCATCCCGAACAGGTTCACCTGTGCGTGGGCGCGGTGCGCTATACGGCCCGTGACCGCAAGCGCGGCGGCGTTTGCTCCACCTATATGGCGGACCGCCTCCAGCCGGGCCATACGGCCAGGGTATTCGTACATACCAACAAGAATTTCCGCCTTCCGGAAGACGGGGACACCCCCATTATCATGGTAGGCCCCGGCACCGGCATCGCCCCTTTCCGGGCATTCTGGGAGGAACGCGCCGCTTCCGGCGCCAAGGGCGGCAACTGGCTGTTCTTCGGCAATCCGTACAGGGCTACCGACTTCTGTTATGAAGACGAGCTGAACCAGTTGACCGGCACCGGCAAACTGAAGTTGTCCGTGGCCTGGTCCCGAGACCAGGAAAAGAAGGTGTATGTGCAGCACCTCATGGTCCAGGAAGGCGAAGAGCTCTGGAAATGGCTGGAAGCCGGCGCCTGCTTCTACGTCTGCGGGGACGCCTCCCGCATGGCGAAGGATGTGGACAACGCCCTTCATGAAGTCATCCAGACCTGGGGCCATAAAACTCCGGAGGAAGCCGCGGCATATGTGGCGGATATGAAACAACACCGCCGTTACCAGCGGGACGTATACTAATTCAGGGCCTCGCCCCTGAACCTGTCACCGCGCCTTTCCATCTTTCTTGGAAAGGCGCTTTTTCTTTTTCCGGAGAAAACCCTTCACGCATCAATCCGGCTCCCCCTCCCGGCTTCTTTCGAGCCGGAGAAGCCATCTTCCGCCCCCCTCTCCATCAAAAACAACGCCGGACCGGGGAGAACCCGTCCGAGCAAAAGTTCCCCTCCTTCTTCAAGCGTTTCCTTGCCCTTTATTCCAAATCCTGCCGGGCGCCGCAAACGGCCCGTTTCACTTTCCTGAGCTTGAAAAAGAAAACCATGCAGAACAAATACAGCTTTTGCGGCAGGCAGTGGACGATACCCATCCATCCCGGCCGCCTCAACGCCCATCTCCGCCGAAAGGGATAACTCCACCAATTCTGCTGCCGGTCAATGCTGTCTATGATTTTTCTCCTCTCCTCCATTTCGGCAAGCAGTTCTTCCCGCGAACGAAAAACCGGAGCAAGGCCCTCCAGCAATTCCCCGCACAGTTCCAACCCCGCCTCCTTGCTTTTTTTCAACTGGCTTTTCATTTCCAGCTCCCTTTTTTCAAAGGCCGCCGCCGTCCGCATGTCGGCAAACCGGAACGCGCTGTTGACAGCGCAAATATTTTTAAGCGCAAACCGGTAATAATATAAGGATATGCCCGGCATTTCATAAATGTTGCCCTGAAGCCATGCGTGGAACCCCATCAAGTCGTCTTCAAAACTGGCCGTCATCCGCAGGGAGCTACCCCATTCGCAGGCGCTCTTCCTGATCATCATGCTTCCTCCGTAATGGGCGGAAGAAGAAAAAGCTCCCGCCTGAAGCGCAACAGCCGGCATTTCCCGCGGAGCAGCAGGAAAGGCCGGGAATTCAAACGCAATGCCCGGTTCCTCATAGACGCTGGTCATCTGGCTGACCACAGCCACGGCATCCGGGCGTTCCATCACCGCCCAGGCAAAAAACCTGCATCTCCAGGGGAAGGAACAATCGTCCCCATCCTGACGGAGAATCCATTCATGGGAAGCCAGACCAACCGCCTGCCGGATATGAGGCCCGCGCCCCAGCGGAGTTTCATTCCGGTTTAAGATTACCCGGTACGGCCCCCTGTATTGAGCCGCCATTTCCTGCATGACGGAGAAGGTTCCGTCGGAAGAGCCGTCATCCGAAAGGATGATTTCAACCGGCCCTTCATAATCCTGCCCGAATACGCTCCGGATAGCATCCCTGATGCTGCTCTCCTCATTATGCCCGGTCAGGATAATGCTGATGGAAGGGAGTTCCGAAGGGTTCATGAAGAAAAAGCACGGAAAAGAAAGCGTCAACCATGAAGAGGACCATGTCCTTTTCTGTTTATTAATAAGGCGTCACGTTCATACCGGATTCCAAATTCGATTGGGAAATTCCGGATTCAGCATGAATGAACAGAGAATTGTCCCAAGACCTCATGGAACCGGTGGGGTATGGAGGTATTCCGGCTAGGTCTGGTTCTAAGAGTTCTATGATTCTAAAAAATAATTGCTTATGAAAAAATGTGTATGTTGGGAGCAGTAAGGGAAAGCAGAATCTTTCGTCCTGTTTTCCCGGCTTCGGGCTCCCTGCCCGCAAGGGGGAGATTCTTGATGACAAAACGTCCGCGCAACATAAGTTCCTTGGTATAAAAATCAACCCTTGACCCCGGATTTGGAATTCGCTATGACAGGTTCATTCGCGCACTGATGAATCATGGGAGGAACGATGGATTCGTCCTCCTGCCATTCGCCGGTTGCAATGGTTACAGCCCCATCAGAATCATGTTCTCCATATCCTGATTCCCGTTCCACTCACGAAGCAGTTCATCATTCCCCTTGTATGCAGAAACCGTTCTTCAGCATTATTATCCCGGCCTATAATCTGGAGAATTATATTGCTGCCACCCTTCAGTCAGTACTGGTTCAAACATTTCAGGATTTTGAGATCATCATCGTGGATGACGGTTCTTCCGATGAGACCGTTTCCATCATTCAATCTTTTCATGACCCCAGAATTCGCCTGGTTTCCCAAGTTAACGGCGGCGTATCGCGAGCGCGAAACGCAGGGATGAAGAAGGCCATGGGGGCTTACATCGCTTTCCTGGACGGAGACGATTACTGGTATCCCGAGCATCTGGAGCTGGCAGCCGATTTTTTCAACCGTCATCCGGAGATATTGGCCTATGCCAACCGCTACATGAGGGATGAACTGGAGGCCATCCCGCCGCGCCCTCCATCTTATCCCGAATCTATCCGGAGATTGGGGATACGGGGAGTGCTTTTCATGAATTCCAGCAGCGTAATCCTGAATTCGTCTCTTGCGTCCCGGCTTCCCCCCTGGGAAGAAGCGATGCCCTATGGGGAAGACGGCCTGTACTGGACACGGTGCATGCGGGGGACAGGCCTGATCGGGCTGGGAGGCTCCGTCACCTCCATCTACAGGCAGAGAGCTTCTTCCGCCATGCATGACGAGCATTACCAGCATATCTCCCTCCACTCACTCATTGCGCCTCTGCTGAATGAGCTTGAAGCCATGAAAAATCCCAAATGGCAATTTGCCGTCCATTATCTGGTCATCAGGGAATTGCATCCCAAAAGACTGTTATCGCTCAACGCAGAGGAGCGGATTTCCCTGACGGGCAGGATCAGGAAAATCATGCACCCATGCCTGAACCGGCCGTTTTTGGACTCCTATATGAAAGCGTGTTCCGCAAGGGCAGGCATGGAACAGTCATTTTCCGCGCTCATGGACAGGACCATGTTCTCCTGCAAATGGCTGGACCGCCTGGAAAGGATGGGCCGCTCCCTGTTTTTCCGGCTGCAAACCAATAACGGAATGGAGAGCAAACACCAAGATCCAGTCCGTTCACGCTCATGAATATCGTATACGCTACAGACGATAACGGCGCACTGGGAACGGGCGTGAGCATTGTGTCCCTCATGGAGAATTTGCCGCCCGGCGTTCATGCCGATATTTATATCATGACCGGCGGGTTAAGCGGGGATAATACGGCCCGTTTCCATTCCCTGCAACAGGGCTACAATCTCCATTTGCACTTCATTGACATGAAGGATAAATATACGGATTTCCCCGTCGGTTCCAAATGGTCGGCGGCGACGTATTACCGTCTTGGCCTTGCAGGGGAACTTCCCGCCACGGTAGAACGCGCCCTTTACGTGGATATTGATACCATTTTCAACAGGGACATAAGCCCCATGTATGAATCCGAATTCGGAGATTGCCTCATTGCCGGCGTTTTCACCACGGAAGATTTATCCGAGGAGTCTTTTTCTCGCTGGAAGAGAGAAATGAATCTGGACCGGGACTCCATTTACATCAATGCCGGCGTCATTCTTTACCATATCGGAAGAATACGTGAAGAATGTTTTGAATCCCAGGTTTTATCCTGGGCGAAAAACAATATTCACCGCCTTTCCTGGCAGGATCAGGATATTTTGAATGTATGCTATCAGCAGCGTATCTTGTTGCTTCACCCCATGTGGAACATTTGCGACGGGGCTATCTGGTCCATTCGCTGGGAAGGCGTGAAAAGCTTCAGGAATAATCCCCTAAAGCCGGCAGACCTGCTGGAAGCCGCCAGGCGGCCGGGCATTATCCACTACTGGGGCCATCCCAAACCCTGGCATCCCAACAGCATTCGCCAGGATTACGGATTGTTCTACAAGTATTGGAAGAAATCTCCGTGGAAAGAGGACATCAGGGATTTCCGGAAGCAAAACGATCCCGGCCGGATGTTCATCTCCAAAATGAGATGCCTCCTGGGAAAGGGTAAACGGCTTTTACAAGGCAGGCATCAGTAGAAATACGGAGGAAGGCCTTATTTTTCTGACATCCGGCCATTTACAAAACCGCCTTTTATGGGGAAATACCGGAGCCGGCTATTTTTTTTAACAAGCCGGCTCAGCTTCATTCCGGAATTTTCCCGAATCCGGAAAGAACCGCCCGCATACTTCTTCAGAAACGTCTCAACGTTTTATGCCTGATGATTTTTCCGGAGTTTTATCAATAGTTAAAAAAATAATTTATTTATGAAAGTTGATACTATTAAGGGAGGTTCCTATGTCATGACCTGTACAAAAGCTTGTACTGTAAGCGCCATCTTCAATTCCGGAGAGACGTCCATGCTTATTCTGGAAGCAGAGAAAAAAGGGCAATACGGTTTTGCAGCCCCGACGGACGCCGTAGAAGTATCCGATGAAGACGCCCTGATCACCCAGGTTTTCAAAACAGCCGTTCCAGGGTTGCCAGGCCAGAACGGCATCAGGCAAGGAGAAAATGCCGAATTAAAAAACCTGACGGCTGAGTCCGGGACTTTTGCAGGGGCCGTCAACGCCAACGGAGGCATCAACATCCCGCTGGCCGTGGGGGCGGCAACGGATACGTCAGCGGTCAACCGCCTGTACGCCGCCGGGCTGGCTGCCGTAACTGACGCTTTTTCCGTCAGGTGTTATCCGCTCCTGGCGGATTGCTCGTCTTCCAATGGGACGGTTTTCAAAACGGACAAGGAACCCAATTCCCTTTATTTCAATGTCCCTCCCAATTCCGCCTTTACCGTGAAATGCGGCCTCGCGACCAACGCGAGGCCCATGCACAATTATTCCAGCATCCGGGGTTGGGTGGCCCCGCTGCGACTGCCGTCTGTCAGCACGAAATTCACGGCCAGGTTCGGCCAGATGACAACGGTTGCGCGCATGGGGCGGGACAGGGACGCGTTTACGCTGGTGCCGGATCAGGCGGCCGGCGGCTACAGGATTGGGGAGATTATCGATATTACGTTTGATCCTATCCGGGACGCGGACGCGGGGGGATACCACATTCGTGTCCGGGAGATCTATTATTCCAATGCCGAACAGAAATGGAAGATGAAGACGACGCAGGCCTTCGCGCAGGAGACGTCTTCCAATAACGGTTATCCCGTCTGCGTGTACGCGGTGGTTTACGAGCAATACCAGGACGGAGGATATGATACTGAAGACAGGGGTGCGCTGTGGCTGCTGCATGGCGGGAATTCCTCCCGCGGCTGCGTCAAAATCGCCACGGTGAAGGGAGTCCATTGCTTTGAGAATATTTATCCATTTTCCGGATATTATCTTGATATGGAGAATACCAACAGCTGGGCGTTGGCCGGAGCGTTCCTTCCTGCGACGATGCACTTGCATTGCAATAACGTCAATCCGGCGTATTACGGATTTTCCTCCATGGAGAGCAATATCATTGTCTCCGAGGCGGTGGAGGATTTTGTTGACCCGGAAGCCGAAACGACTACTGAAGATTGAGCATAAATGACGCAGCGTCCCCATTCCCGATGCCCAGCAACACCTCTGCGTCCCTATTCAGTTTTTTTCCGCCACGGCAACCGGGTTCCCGCCATCTCCAGCGCACGGCGCACCATTCCGCGCATGCCCTGCGTACCGCAATACATTAAAAGAACCGTCACACCTCCATAAGAAACGGCCATGAGGAAGGCGCATAAAAACCAGGAAAAGAAAGACGCGGAAGGCTGCAGAGGAACAAATTTCCAGATCCAGCCCATGAACACGGCCGAAATCAAAATCAGCGCCAGCTGGTAACCGAATTGGAACCAGTAGTTCATCACATTTTTCCTGAATCCCCAGTTATACAGCATGAAAGGCTTCCATATGCCCACAATAAGTATCAGGCTGGAGATGCCCCCCAGCAAAACGCCGGGCAATCCCCATAAGTAACCTCCGATGATCGCCACGGAAATGTTGATCACGCTTTCCGCAAGAGGAGCCCATACATCCCAGAACAAACCGTAACCGTATAAAAACTGATCCACAACCCCCCGCGTAATGGTGATGAACAGCCTGATAACGAGCAGCAGCATGATTTCCCGGGGAAGGATATAGCCCGCTCCCAGCCAAAGCGTGATGAATGGCTCCAAAAGCTGGTAAAGGGGGAAACATACCGTCCCGGCAATCAGCATGCGCAGGGAAAACAATTCACTGAACACCTTGCGGATTTTTCCCGCATTTCCCTCCGCAATCAAGTTGCCCACACTGGCTTCCGTACTGCCGAGCAGATTATTGACCAGAAGGTGCAGTTTCTCCACAATGGTGGAATAGTTGCCGAAGTAGGCCGCCATCTGGAGGGAAACAAAGGCATATACCAGAAACGGCGTCACCTGGAACTGGAAAAAGCTTCCCAGCCGATGCATAAACAACTGCTTGGTGTATTTAGTGACTTCAGGATATTTTTTGAACAGCTCCTTCCCCAGGGCCACATTGCTCTTCAGCCAGGGATAGACCTGATTGATCTTCCAATTCAGGATGAAGGAATAAATAATGCCGAAGAACAGCTCTATCCCTATCCATAAATAATAACTTCCCGTATACCATGCAGACAGCATCTGGCATATGATTTTGATGATGGATGCCGTCTGGAAATAAAACGCCACTACGTAATTCCTCTGGTCCGCTCCCAAAAGGGTCTGCCTGTAGTTGGCAAAATACCCGATCAGGGAAGAGGCCAGAAAGGAATAATAAGCAAAATAGATGATTCCATAGGAAAAACCTGTGGAAGGGAAAATAACCGGCAGGAAACAGGAAAGCGCTACTCCAGCCGCAATGATTATCCGCCCTATCCACCGGTACATGTATCCCAGCACGGAGATAATTTCATTAATCCTGGTCTCATCATGTTCAAAGATCGGCTTGTAAAGCACATACCCGATAGCCGTGCTTATACCAAGTTCCGCCAAATTGAGGAAATTCAGCAGACTCATTAATGTTCCCGTCAAACCGACAAAATCGGCACCCAGGCAATTCAAGAATATCTTTCTTGAAAAAAAGGAAATGAGAAGAATCAAAACATAAAAAATGAGATTGACCCTGGCGTTCAACAGGCTTTTCTTTACGCGGGATTCTTCCATGTTATTTATTCCATCAACCTTATCCTTTCCCGGGAGAAGTTAAAAATATCTGTTTTATTAATAACCGGATTATTTATTCAACCGGCAATATACCAACGGCATATTGCGGCTATACGGGTACGGAAAGCGGTGCCAATCTAGCACAACATCCTGCCGCATCAATATCTTTTTATGAAGCCTCAGCCAACAGGCCTTCACAGGGGATAGAAACCTGGCAGAATCGCCTGTTCCCATGACGCCTCCTTATCGCTCACCGGATAAAAAACAAATTCCTCATTTTTACAGGTTCCATGGACCGGAACAGTTCCATAAAGTGTCCTTGTTTTATTTTTTCTTTTCATCTACATTACCGCCCGTGAGCAAGGGCAGGGTTCTCATCGTTACATATGTTTTTCCTCCGGAGGAAGGAGGCGTAGGCATGGCTGCCTATGAAATGGCCTGCAGCCTGAGCTCCCTGGACTGGGATATCCACGTCCTCACCCGCCCGCTGGATTCACCGGATGAGTCCTTCCGCTCCCACCAATACAGCCTTCTCACAACCCTGCCGGACACCCTGACGAAGGACAGTGCCCGTTTAAGGGAATACCTGGACGGGTTTCTGAAAGATTTCCGGCCGGATGTTATTATCTACCACTCCTGGGCGGACTGGTGCCGGGAAGAATTGCTGGACGCGGCACGGGATTCAGGCATTCCGTTTTTCCTCCGCTCCCATGGTGCAGCTACCAATTTCCGCTCTTTTTTCCGCTTCAATTACCCTCCTTTCTTCGGCCTGAAAAAATGGCTCTGCTCCTTTTTTCAAGTACGCAGGGATATCCTCAACGTATGCCGGAAATCACCGTTAAACCGTCTCGTTTTTCTCGATCCTTACGGGACACTGTTCAAGAGCTTTGATTATTACTGCGCATCCAGAAGCAAACTTGCCCATTACTCCTGCATTCCCAACACATTCCCGGCTCTGAAAAGAACCGCTCCTTTTTTCCGGGAAAAATACGGACTTTCCTCCGCCCCCGTTTTTACCTGCCCTGCCGGCGCCAGCATGAGAAAACGGCAGCTTCTCTTCATCCGCCATGTGAAACGCTCCCGTCTGCGGCATATCATTTTTCTTTTTCTGATTCCCCAGCACAATGCCTACGCGGAACAAATGGAACAAGCCATCGGGGATGACCCCAGATTCAGGATTCTCTACAGGCTCCCCCGTTTGGAAGTAGAAGCCGCCATTATGGAAAGCGATGCCGTTTTCCTTTACTCTTATCAGGAACAGCAGCCCCTCTCCATTCTGGAGGCGATGTCATGCGGCGTTCCCTGGTTCGCTCCAGACGCAGGAGCTCTTTCCACCCTGGAGGGGGGAATCGTCCTGAAAAACACTTCCCCCTCCGTGCTGGGAAAAGCCGTGGAATCGTTGACGGACGAAAAAACACGCAAACTACTGGGGAGTAAAGGCCGCCGGCAATGGGAAGCCTGTTTCGCCCCCGACGCAGTAAACCAGGAATGGGAGCAACTGCTTTTTTCCTCCATCCGCCCGGAAGGAAAGCCTCCGTTCGCATCTTCCATCGTCCGGGAGCATTTACCCACCTGCTAACCTTGCCTCCTCTTTCCAATCCATGCCGATCAAACGCCTCCGTCCCGTATTAGCCATAGCAGCGGACCTCCCTCTGGGCCGGCTGCTGACGTCTTTCCGTAATAAGGACCGGCGTACGATTCCCTGGATTTTTTCCCTTTTTCATGCTCTGGAATCTCAGGAAGATTTTGACATCCACTGGATCACCCTCAGCAAAGCCGTTTCTGCCCCGGAAACCATCCGGATGCGCAACCAGACCATCCACATTCTTCCCCTGGGCAGCATGGGCAGGAATATCCTGACGGCCCATTTCCTGACCGTCCGGAGAATACGCAAGACCCTGAACGATATCCAGCCGGACCTCCTGCACGTATGGGGCGTGGAGCAGGCTTACGCTCTGGCGGGGATTGCCTTCCGGGGAAAGAAGCTCCTTTCCTACCAGGGAGCCCTCACCGCCTACTGCCAGCGCGCTCCGCAGGCCTTCCTCCTCCATATGCAGGCCCTCTGGGAACGGATGGCCGTCAAACATTATGATCTTATCACGTGCGAATCCCCCTGGGCGTGCGGCCGCGTTGCGGAAATTGCCCCCCATGCCCGTCTATCCTGCATGGAATACGGCGTGGAACCTTCCTTTTACCATCTTGCCAGAAAACCTTCCCCGGAACCCTCCTGCCTCTTTGCCGGAACCATTTACGAGTTGAAGGGCATTTCCTACCTGGTGGAGGCCTTTACGCATCCTTCCCTTTCCCATGTCCAGCTGTTCATTGCGGGCAACGGAGCCCTCAGGGAAAGGCTGGAAGCCCTGTCCACTCCCAATATCCACTGGCTGGGCAGCATTTCCCGCGCAGAACTTCAGCAGCACCTTTCCACGGCGTGGTTCCTGGTGCATCCCACCCTGGGGGATTGCTGCCCCAACATCGTGAAGGAGGCAAGAGTCATGGGCCTTCCGGTAATCACCACGGAAGAAGGCGGACAGACTCAATATGTTCAGGACGGCGTATCCGGCTATATTGTCCCTGTCCGCAACAGCGCCGCCGTCAGGGAAGCCGCGCAGAAACTTTCCGTCAGCCTGGATAAAGCCATGTCCATGGGAATGGAGCGGCATCAGGAATGCCGCCGCCTGCTGGACGTAAAGCAGACAGTAACCGGGTGCCTGTCACGTTATCATACC
>OIYT01000809.1_pt1 | contig 26187 bp, 16 predicted proteins | sample 1588201 | NCBI WGS metagenome assembly OIYT01 (sample SAMN03283260) | human gut metagenome | biome: human-associated habitat; material: feces | host: Homo sapiens | place: USA | collected 2013
CAGTGTGTGTTCCGGCTTATCTCCCTCGGGAGACGCCTCGAAGAAGCCGTCTCCAAATATTTCGTCGGAAAAAGCCTCCTCCTCTTCAGTCATGCTGTAATCGGGGATATCGTCGTCCCCTTCCTCATTGTAGTAAATATCGGCATACTTGTGATATTCGGGTTCAAGCTCCTTATCGCTGACAGGACGCTCCACACCCATAAGATCAAAATCAGCATCATCCTGCTCCTCAACAGCACTGCACTGTCCCAGAAGAATCCTCTTTACCGATTCAAAAAAGTAAATATCAACAGGACCAAAGTCCTCCCAAGCCAACGCTTCTTCGCAGTACTGAAGCATATCGGCTGTGCTCATTCTGTTATATTTCAATACTATGCCCCCTTGCGCCGGATCACCGGTGTTTATACTTCACGATATTCCTCAACAAAATATGTCTCAAAAATATCTCCTTCTTTAACGTCGCTGAACTTTTCAAGGCTGATTCCGCACTCGTAGCCTTCTGCAACTTCTTTTACGTCGTCTTTGAAACGCTTAAGCCCTGCGATCTTGTCATCAGCAATGATGATACCGTCACGGACAACTCTCACCTGACAGCCTCTCTGAGCCTTTCCACTGAGAACGTAGCTTCCTGCGACCATTCCCACGTTGGAGATCTTGTATACCTGGCGCACTTCAACACGTCCCAGTTCAACATCTCTGTACTTTGGAGCAAGCATTCCTTTCATGGCGGTGGAGATCTCCTCGATAGCGTCGTAAATTATTCTGTAAAGGCGGATATCAACACCGTCTCTTACGGCATCTTCAGCTGCAACGGGATCGGGTCTTACATTGAATCCGACGATAATTGCGTTTGAAGCGCTTGCAAGCATTACGTCGCTTTCCTTTACTGCGCCTACCGCTCCGTGAATAACACGTACTCTTACTTCATCGTTGGAGAGCTTTTCAAGCGACTGCTTTACAGCCTCGACAGAACCCTGCACATCTGCTTTGACGACAACGGGCAGTTCCTTGATCTCACCCTCTGCAATCTGGCTGAACAGATTGTCAAGAGTAACTTTTCTGTAAGCGTTGAACTGCTCCTGCTTAGCCTCATGCTTTCTCTTTTCAACAAGTTCTCTTGCCAGCCTTTCATCTTCAACGGCATTGAAGATATCTCCTGCGCTGGGGACATCGGCAAGACCGGTAATTTCAACAGGAACCGAAGGTCCTGCCGACTTGACAGTTCTGCCCTTGTCGTTTGTCATAACACGCACTCTTCCCACAGAAGTTCCTGCGATAAGCACATCACCCTGTCTGAGAGTACCGTTCTGAACGAGAAGCGTTGCAATAGGTCCTCTGCCCTTGTCAAGACGGGCTTCGATAACCGTTCCCTTTGCAAGACGGTCGGGATTTGCCTTAAGTTCCTTGATTTCAGCAATAAGAAGAACATTCTCCAGAAGTTCGTCAATACCCTCTCCGGTTTTTGCCGAAACAGGAACACAGATAACATCGCCGCCCCAATCTTCGCAGAGGATATCGTACTTGGTAAGCTCCTCCTTGATCCTGTCGGGATTAGCTCCCTCCTTATCCATCTTGTTGATGGCAACGATGATTGAAACTCCGGCAGCCTTTGCATGATTGATAGATTCTACGGTCTGCGGCATGATTCCGTCGTCTGCGGCAACTACAAGAATAGCAATATCTGTGATATTCGCACCTCTTGCACGCATGGATGTGAAAGCTTCATGACCGGGAGTATCAAGGAAAGTTATGTCCTGTCCGTTTATATTCACCTGATATGCACCGATATGCTGTGTGATTCCGCCTGCTTCTCCGGCTGCAACATGAGCATCTCTGATGCGGTCAAGTATGGATGTCTTTCCGTGGTCAACGTGCCCCATGACAACAACTACAGGACATCTTGGCTCAAGATTTGTATCATCATCATCACTGTCGTCAATAAGACGCTCCTCGATAGTTACGATGACTTCCTTTTCAACCTTTGCACCAAGCTCCTCGGCAACAAGAGAAGCAGTATCAAAGTCGATCTCCTGATTGATAGACGCCATAACGCCCAGTCCCATAAGCTTCTTGATGACATCCGTAGCCGTCACTTTAAGACGTGCGGCAAGTTCCCCGACTGTAATGGAATCGGGTATAAGAACTTTAAGCTGCTGCTTTCTTGCACGTTCAAGCTCCAGTCTCTTGAGCTTCTCTGACTCGGTTTCTTTTCTGGAAAACTGCTGGCGGTTTCTCTGTGAGGATTTCTGATTGATCTTCTGCTTTTTGGAAGAATAATTGTCTCCGCCGTGCTTTTTATTGTTTCCGGAAGCCATCTGGTCATAGCGTTCGTTGTACTTGTCAAGATCAACGTAGCTTCCCCTTGTGTCAACAGTTCTTCTCTGAGTAGAAGTCTGTGCCGTCTCCGAACTGAACGATGCATTGAACTTTGTTCTCTCGCCTCTGTCCTGTGCCTTTGCCTGCGGCTTATCTTTCTTGTCATTCTTCTTTTTATGTTCCGGTTTCTTTACCTCGGTTTTTGCCGGAGCAGCCTTGACTTCAGGCTTCTTTTCTTCGGTCTTTGCAGGAGTTTCCTTGATCTCCGGCTTCTTCTCCTCTGTTTTTACAGGAGCTGCCTTTACTTCCGGTTTTTTCTCTGCGCTCTTTGCAGGAACTGCCTTGATTTCCGGCTTCTTCTCCACGTTCTTTACGGCATCTGCCTTGACTTCCTGCTTTTTCTCTGCACTCTTTACAGGAACTGCCTTTGTCTCCGGATTTTTCTTTGCCTTTTTAGGCTGTACCGTCTTTTTCTCTTCTGTCACGGATTCTGTCTTTTTTACCGGTCTGGGATCATTGCGTGAAGCAAAATATCCGTCAAAAGAACTTACTTCATTCAGCTTTGTATAATGCTCCAGAAGCAGATTCATCTCATCTTCTGTAAGAGCAGATCCGGACTTCTTTTTAGTATCTCCCTTTTCTGCAAAATAATTAATGATCTCCTGTGAGGAAACGCTGAGATCCTTCGCAGCGTCGCTTAACTTTATCTTTTTTGCCATAGGCTATAGTACCTCCATTTGTTTCGCCGCAGTATCAGCGGCATTAAGGATATTCAATTGTATATGTCAACACAGCACAGACAGATCCTCTGTCATGACCGTGATTATCTGAGGATTTTAGCGAATCCATCGGCAAACCCTCTGTCGCAGACTGCAATAACAGCCGTTGGCTTTCCCGAAAGCTTTTTTATATCTTCCTTTGAAAGCCCGGAGTGAAGATGTTCCGCTCCGTATCTGCCGCAGTAGAATTCAGCCTCCTTTACGGTCTTTGCCGATGCATCAGAGGCAGTGATAACGCAGAACACCGCTCCCCTTTTCAGCGCCTCAATAACCGGATCAAATCCCTTGACCGCTTTGCCTGCCTTAAAGCACACGGTGAGCAGATCAGCCGTTTTCCTGTTCTTTTCCAAGTTCATCAAGCATCGCCTCATAAATTTCTTCCTCTATTCTGCATGAGAAAGACTTTTCCAATCTTCTTGCTTTTCTTGCCTTTTCAAAGCAATCCTTACTACGGCATATATATGCGCCCCTGCCGGATTTTTTTCCGGTAAAGTCAAGACTTATATCGCCTTCCGGTGATTTTACCACACGTATAAGCTCCTTTTTGGGCTTCATTTCACCGCACCCCATACACATTCTCATGGTGATTTTTTTCGGTTTCATAATTACTCCCCGGCAGTTTCAGTAGTTTCAGCCGTTTCTTCAGAAGGCTGTTCTGCCGTTTCTTCGGTCATGACTGCCTCCTCCTCAGCAGGTGATGTTTCCTCCGATGCTGCGGATTCTTCCGGAACAGCACTGTCCATTTCAAAATAATCTTCCAGAGCTTCATTCTCCGGTTCTTCCTTTGCGGGAACAACATAATCCGGTGAAAGCTCAGCAGCTTCCTGATTCGTTACGGTATCAAACTGCGGCTTAATGTCAATTTTGTATCCCGTAAGCTTGGCTGCAAGCTTTGCATTCTGTCCCTTATTGCCGATAGCCAGCGAAAGCTGATTGTTGGGCACGATAACTGTACAGGTCTTTTCTTCCGCGGACGTTATCACCGTTTTAAGTACCTCTGCCGGCGCAAGTGCCTTGGCAATAAACTCTTCGGGAACTTCACTCCACGGAATAATATCTATCTTCTCACCGCTGAGTTCGCTTACTACCGCCGTGATTCTCGAACGTTTCGCACCAATACAAGCACCTACGGCATCAACATTGGGATCTTTCGACCATACCGCTATCTTCGTTCTTGATCCTGCCTCACGTGAGATGGACTTGACTTCAACAGTACCGTCGTAAATCTCCGGAACTTCAAGCTCGAATATCCGCTTTACAAGATCCTTGTGTGTACGTGAGATCTTAATAATAGGTTTCTTTGTCTTTCCTACAATGCCTGTAATATATACCTTTATGGATTTTCCCTCTTCAAGAACTTCTCCGGGTATCTGCTCGTTTCTGAACAAATAAAGCTCCGTGCCCTGATAATCGACTGTTACCGTACCTCTGCCCGGCTCGATCTGCGATACCTTAACGGTAATGCACTCGTGCTCCTTTGATTCAAAACGACTGAGCATCTGCTCACGGTTTATCTCCCTTAAATCGCCCTTTATAGACTGTTTTGCAGAAAGAGCAGCCATTCTTCCCAGTTTTGAAATATCTATTTCTTTCAGGATAGTTCCTCCGACATAGGCATTGGGGTCGATGGTTTTTGCAACGTCGATATTTACTTCGTTTTCGTCAATAGGATAGTCGTCTATGACCTCCTGAACTATATACATTTCAAATCTTTTTGACGCCGGGTCAATTTCCACCCTGATATTCTCCTCACTGTGCGGATATGCCTTTCTTGCCGCTTTCAGCATTGCAGACTTGACCTTTTCGATAAGAAGTTCTGTCTCAACGCTGTTTTCCTCACCAAGGGACTCAAGAGCCTTGAAAAAGTCCGTATTCTTGTTCATTTCTGTTAATTCCTCCAATATATGTTTTATTCAAATTCCATGTACAGCTTTACAAATGCGATGTCTGTAAGTGGATATTTCTTTTCTTCACCGTTTTCGGTCTCTACTGTTATTTCCTCTTTGCCGGCACTTCTTAGAACGGCGTTTATCTCCTTTTCGCCGTTTTCTCCTCTTATGAAACGTATCCTGACCATATCACCGCAGCACGCCCCGAAATGTTCCTCTTTTACAAGTTCACGTTCAAGTCCTGCCGAACCGACCTCAAGCACGTAGCTCCGGGAAATAGGATCAGTCTCATCAAGGATCTTATTTATCGGTGCGGTGGCTCGTTCGCAGTCCTCGATAGAAATGCCCTCATCCTGGTCAATAAAGATCCGCAGATACCACATCGCTCCTTCTTTTTCGTAGCAGACATCCCACAGATAATAGCCAAGTTCATCCGTTATCGGCTTGATAAGGCTGTATATCTTCTGTTCTGTTCCGCCGAATTTCTTGAATTTCATTTGCTCAGATTTTCTCCTTTCTGCATGATCCCACAAAATACGGGATAATCATATATAAACGAAAGACCGGAAATTTCCGGTCTTCAGCTTAATAGTATCATTATTAAGTATTATATCACACTTTTCCGGAAAAATCAAGTACTTTTTTTATTTTTTTCAAAAATTTTCCGCACTTGAAATCCAAACGGATCTGTGATATAATTTTACATGGAAAAAACGGAAAGGAATAATTTATATGAGTATTTTTGATGTATTCGACAGAATTTCACATAATTCTCCTGCCGCAGGAGGTAAAATAGAATGTATAATAGCCGGTCTGGGCAATCCCGGATTGGAATACGACAACACCCGCCACAACGCCGGCTTTGCCGTCCTTGACAAACTTGCAGATCAGCTCGGAGTAAGCATCGACCGTTTGCGCTTCAAGGGCAAGACCGCAGAAGCCTCTATCGGCGGAAAACGCTGTCTGCTTCTTAAACCTTCTACCTATATGAACAACAGCGGCGAAAGCATCGTTCAGGCAATGAACTTCTACAAACTCGATATCTCACAGCTCATTGTTGTCTGCGACGATATCTCCCTTGATCCCGGAAAACTCAGGATAAGAAGAAAAGGCAGTCACGGCGGTCACAACGGCCTCAGAAGCATCTGCGATCTTACCGGCAGCGACGATTTTCAGCGCATAAAAATAGGCGTGGGCAAAAAACCTCACCCTGACTACGATCTTGCAAAATGGGTTCTGGGCAAATTCGGCAAAGAAGCGGCAGCCGAAATGGAAAAATCTGCCGAAAACGCCTGCCGCTGCATAGAACTTATGGTACAAAATAAAACAGACGAGGCAATGAATAAATTCAACTCGTGATACAGGCGGCACTAAGGAGTCTGACAATGAACATTTTCAAGCAGCTATTCAGCGAGCTTTCCGGATTTAAAAGCGTCAGGGAAGCAATAGACAAAAAAATCTCACCCGTCTCCGTGACGGGTCTTTCCCATATACACAGAGCTCAGCTTATCACCGCCCTTGACGGAAACAACGTAAATCTGGTCATAACCGGCTCGGAAGCGGAAGCTAAAAAACTCTGCGATGATATCAATATGATGACAGGCAGCGAAAGAGCCGTCCTCTTCCCCTCAAAAGAACTCGTTCTCACACCCGTTGACAGTTCCAACCACGAATACGAGCATATGCGCATCTCTGCCCTTGACCGCTCTCTTCACGGCAGCTGCGGCGTTCTCTGCGCTTCTGTCGAAGCCGTAATGCAGCCGGTCATCCCTCCGGAAACGCTTATATCTTCGGCTCTGGAACTATCCGTCGGACAGGAAATCGACCTGCCGAAACTCTGCACCGATCTTTCGCACTTCGGTTATATGCGGTGCGAAAAGGTGGAGGGAGCTTCACAGTTCTCCGTCCGTGGCTCTATTCTCGACATATTCCCGGTTCAGTGCGGAAAACCAGTGCGCATTGAACTTTTCGGCGATGAGATCGACACAATATCCGAGTTCGAGACCGATACCCAGCGCAGAACGGATTCACTTGAAAAAATCGCCATATCCCCTGCCGGAGAAGTCCTTTACGACAAGGACGAACTGGCAGACAAAATTGAAGATCTCTGCAAAAAAGTCCGTGGAAAACGTACAGAGCTTGTCCGTGAGCATCTCGGCGCAGATGTGAACAGACTGCGTGCCGGCGAGATACTTTCCCACAGCGTCAAGTACTATCCGCTTGTATACAGCGAACCGAAAACCGTTTTCGACTATATTGACGGCGTTGTGCTTTTCAGTGATTTTTCCGCCGTTATGGACAGCGCATCCGGTATATCCTCACGCTACAGCGAGGATGTGAAGATACTTCTGGAGGACGGTCAGCTTTGCAGGGGGCTTGACGGATATATTATCGACCTGCCCGAAATACAGCATATCGCAGAAAAACACGTCTGCCTCTATATGAGCAGCTTTATGCAGGGCGGCGAACGCATAGACTTCCGCCGTCTCGTGAGCTTTGAAGCAATGCAGACCGCCCCGTGGAGCGGCGAAATGAGTCAGCTTTTCGACGATCTTACCGGTTTCCGTGACCGTGGATACCGCATGATACTGGCTGCCGGAAGCGAAAAAACTCTTCCTATAATAAAACAGGATCTCGAAGAAAAAGGCATTCCCTGCGATATCCACGAAGAAAATTCCTCCCCCCTCTGCGGCAGAACTTACCTTATGACGGGAAGCTTCGGCGGCGGCTTTGAATACCCTGAAAACAAGACCGTTCTTATCACACAGGGACGTGCAATGGATTCCTCCCGGAAAAAAAGCCGGAAAAAGAAAAACAAGGCAGAAGAAATACGCAGTCTATCCGATATCACCGAAGGCGACCTTGTGGTACATTCAGGCCACGGAATAGGCAGATTCATGGGCATAAACAAGCTGGAATTCGACGGCGTTACAAAAGACTACATAACTATTCAGTACGCCGGAACGGATAAGCTTTATATCCCCGTCACGCAGCTTGACCTTGTATCTAAATATATCGGCCCACGTGACAATTCCGGCGTAAAACTCAGCAAGCTCTCCTCCGGCGACTGGCAGAAAACCAGAAACAAAGTAAAAAGTGCCGTAAAGGATATGGCGCACGAACTTATCGCACTATACGCCAAACGTGAAAAAAGTCCGGGATTCGCTTTCTATCCCGACGACGAAATACAGCGTGATTTTGAGGATCGTTTCCCATACGCCGAAACAGACGACCAGCTTCAGTCAATCGCCGAAATCAAAGCGGATATGGAACGTGCCCGCCCGATGGAACGTCTGCTCTGCGGCGATGTGGGCTTCGGAAAAACAGAAGTGGCTCTCCGTGCAGCTATGAAATGCGTGCTCTCAGGCAAGCAGTGCGCTATTCTCGCACCTACGACGGTTCTCGCCTATCAGCACTATCAGACGGCTCTGCGGCGGTTCGAGCATTTCCCCGTTAATATAGAACTCCTGTCACGCTACAGAAATCCAAAGCAGCAGGAGGAAATTATAAAAAAACTGAAACAGGGCAGGATCGACATACTCATCGGCACACACAAAATTATACAGAAAAGCGTCGTCTTCAAGGATCTCGGACTTGCAATAATCGACGAGGAACAGCGCTTCGGTGTGGCTCACAAGGAAAAGTTCAAGGAGGCATTCACCGAAGTTGACGTGCTCATGCTCTCCGCTACGCCTATCCCCCGAACACTGAACATGGCAATGAGCGGTATACGTGATATGTCCGTTATCGAAGAACCGCCACAAGACAGATATCCCGTTCAGACCTATGTCATCGAATACAATACCGGCTCTGTTATACAGGCAATCGTCCGGGAACTCCGCCGGGGAGGTCAGGTCTATTACATCCACAACCGGGTGGAAACAATTATGGGCTGCGCCGCACGGCTGCACGAATATCTGCCGGATGCAAGAATAGCCTGCGCCCACGGCAAAATGAACGAGGAGGAAATGTCCGATATCTGGGAACAGCTGGTGGAACATGAGATCGACATTCTTGTCTGCACCACGATTATTGAGACCGGAGTGGATGTGCCCAACGTAAACACCCTTATAATCGAAGATTCCGACCGTTTCGGACTGTCTCAGCTCTATCAGCTCCGGGGACGTGTGGGACGCTCCAACCGTCGTGGATATGCCTATTTTACGTATCAGCGTGACAAGGTGCTGACGGAAATCGCTTCAAAACGTCTCAGCGCCATGAGGGAATTCACTCAGTTCGGCAGCGGATTCCGCATTGCTCTGCGTGATCTGGAAATAAGAGGCGCAGGAAGTATACTAAGCGGAAAACAGCACGGTCACATGGAAGCTGTAGGATATGATATGTACCTCCGCCTGCTGTCCGAAGCAATATCAGAGGAAAAAGGAGAACAGCCCGAAAAAATACCGGAATGTCTGGTGGATATACAAATTGAGGCACATATTCCGGAAAAGTACATTTCAAGCCTGAATCAGCGGCTTGATGTGTACAGAAAAATCATGACCGTTACCGAAGATGCCGACAAAACAGATCTCCTTGATGAGCTTATCGACCGCTATGGCGATCCGCCGAAATCAGTGGTGGGTCTTATTGACGTTTCTCTGCTGAGAAACAAGGCTGCTCATCTGGGAATCACTGAAATATCGCAGAAAAACGGCTCAATGTATTTCTACACGGAATACGTTTCGGCAGAACAGATCGCCGCCCTTTCAGCCGCTTATAAGGGAAGAATAACTTTCAACGGCATGGGGAAATCCTACGTTTCGGTGAAGATAACGCCCAAAGTCCGCCCCTTTGATATGATGAGGGAAACTGTAGAGATTTTCAACAACGCAAGGCAGGTCAATTCATGATTTTTTTACATTATCTGTATTTACTTTAACATTTTTTTGTGATAAAATAAAAATAATTCTGAAACTTTAAAGCCTGTTCAGCACCTCACTGCACAGGCTCTTAGAAGGAGATAAAAGATGACCGGAAAAATAACGGCTGTCCTGCCGGCAGTCTGCTTTATACTATCCGTTTATTTATGCGGATGCGGAAAAAAATCCGAAAACAAAGAAAAAACCGTTCCGCCTCCTCCGGTAGAATGCGGTGATCCAAACGCCGTGACTTTCGACGACGGCTTATTTTCCTTTGTCAGCATTATTAACGATGATAAACAATCGGCGGTCGGAGATCTTTCAGTAACCGAAATCGAGGGCAATAAAATGCTGAAATTCACAGATGACTTCTCTGTTCCTGCCGAAGAAAAAGTCCAGAAACTCAGCATTAATGCGGCTCAGCTTCTCGCCCCGGAAGATCTTGCCAGAGTACGCTCTATCGAATTCGACCTTTACGCCGATGCCGTTTCCGAAAACTATACCAATCAGGACGGCAATAAAGTCAAGGCTCCCGGAACTATCTGCGCCGGAGGAGGCACAGTGACCGCCAAGGAAAATGAAGAGGATGAGGGCACATGGTACGATTTTGCCGAGTTTGAGGGCGGTGAATACAACTGTGAACGCTCAGGGGCTGTCCATGCCTGCTTTAAATTTCTGCTTGCCGACAGCGGTATTTGCTGGGATGAAAACATGAAAGACGCAAATTTCCTGGTAATGCGCTGGGGCTCGGAGAACGATTCCAATCTTTATATTGACAATATTGTTTTTTATGACGAAAACGGTCAGTCTATTCCGGTGGATACCATCTCTGAGGACACCACGGAATAAAAAATCCGCAGTATTTATTGAATACTGCGGATTTTTATACTCGTTAATTATCAGAACCTGATGTTATTGCAAGCAACGACGGACTATCCTTGGCAAGCTTTTTTAAAGATATTTTATCAAGCTTTTTATTGGCAGTCCCAAACTGCTTTTTTGAAAGTTCAAGATTTTCCTTAACGCTTTCAAGGTCTTTTATAACGTTCCCAATTTCTGTAATTGCCTCATCTAAATTATTTTTTGCGTAATTAAAACTTTTTAAAAAATCATCTTTAAAACCAATTAATTTTCTCTCAAAATTCTCGATGTCTATATTCTCCTGTTCAAGATCAACCACACGTTTTTTGTATTTGGTAACATTCATGGCGGCGTTGCGGAGAATAGAAATTATAGTCAGAAAGCACTGTGGGCGGACGATATACATCTTTTCAAAATGTACGTCCTGCGGGATAGTTATGCCCTGATTATAATATTCATTGTCCGACTCCAGCATGGAGACAAGCACGGCATATTCGCAGTTTTTTGTCTTTCTGTCCTTGTCAAGTTCTTTCAGGAAATGTTCATTTTTGTGTTTGGTTTTGGTAGTATCCATTTCGTTTTTCATCTCAAACATGATAGACAGCAGTTCGTTGCCGTATTCGTCAAGTTCACGATAGATAAAGTCGCCCTTACTGTTTTCGGCAACAGTATTATCCTTGCCGAAAGTTACACGACCAGACGGAAAATAGCCCTGTATCTTCCGGAATTCCTGCTCGCAGTGCTGCTCGAGGCTTTCTCCAATCATTTTTGTAGAAAGACTGGTTTTGAAGTCCTTGTAATATTCAACCAGTTCCTGCTGCTTTTTTAATTCAGCTTCATATTCGGCTTTCTGTATATCACGTTCGGCTTTGATCTTATCAACAGCGTCTCTGACAGCAAGCTCATGCTGAACGATATTTCTTTTTAATTCGAGACTCAATTCGCTGATCTTTTCATCCTTTGGCTTGACAGCCTTTGCGATTTCGGCGTCAATTTTCAATTTCTGATTTTCTTCATTACTTTTTATCTTTTGTTCGAGATTGGAAACCGACTGCTTTAAGCTGCTTATTTCCTTATCTTTGGATGATTCAACCTCATTGATTCTGCTTTTTATATCCAAAGCGTGCTTTTCTTCAAGATTCTTTTTTAATTCCTTCTCACGTTTTTCAATTTCCTTGTCAAATTCGCTGGTACGAACCTGATTCAGAATAGCCGAAAAATCAGCTTCATCAATTGGAATTACTTTTCCACAACTTGGACATTTAATTTCACTTATGATAAATCACCTTCCCTATATTTGTGTATGCAGCTTTGAAACTGCATTATAATTATCCGAGAATTACCTTTATTTCGTTGGTATCAGCAAGCATTTCAGCCGGGATGTAATTACCCTCCAGCATTGTGCCGTTGAGAGTTACCTCCTTAACGCCCGATTCAACGTGAGCGGAATTATCAATCGTGATATTGAGTTTCTTGCCACGGAAATTCTTCTCGATCTTAAATCCGTCCCATTCTGACGGAATAGACGGCGAGATCATCAGTCCGTCAGCGTCAGGCCGCATACCGCAGATACCCTCGACGCATCCGACCATAACAGTCGAAGCAGTACCGGTGAGCCAGTGAACGTGAGAACGTCCCTCAAACGGAGAAGCCTTTGATTCGGTAAACTGGCCGTGAACATAGGGCTCCATAACACGTATCTCAGCCTTGTCGTTCATAGCGGCAGGAGAACTTTCCATAAAGTATTCAAACGCACGGTTTCCGTGTCCGAGAAGAGCTTCAGCAAGAATCAGCCAGCCCTGCGACTGTGAGAAAATACCGCCGTTTTCTTTTGTATCGGCATTGAAAATATGCATGAGTGCGCCGTCAAAATAGTGCTCCTTATAGGGCGGATCCATAAGCTTAGCGCCGTAGGGAGTGTTAAGTATCTCATGAACGCTGTTCATAGCCTTTTCTGCCTGCTGTTCAGACGCAAATCTGGAAATAACGCTCCATGACTGCGGATTAAGCCACATACTTGCTTCGGGATCTTTTTTTGCACCTACCAGAACACCGTCCTCACGGATGCCACGGATAAATCTGTCCTCGTCCCAGCACTTTTCAAGAGCTTCTGCAAGCTTGCACTGAACATCGTCAATATAAGCGATATAGTCGGTATCGTTCTTTAAAATTGCCATTTCCTTGATAGTTGTCATTGCGTAGTAAAGCTGGAAAGCAACAAATGTTGACTCACCTTTTGCACCAAGTCTCAAACAGTCATTCCAGTCAGCATGAAGTCCCGCAGGCATATCGTGATCGCCGAGACGCTCCATAGAGAAGCGGATAGCATTTTTCAGATGATCGTAAACCGTATCATCACCGCCGTTTGCATAAACGATCACTTCATCCAGAAAACCTTTGTTTCCGGTTTCGCCAATATATTTTACAATGGTCGGGAAGAGCCATAATGCGTCGTCTGCACGGTAGGATGGATGTCCGGTCTCCTTTACGTATTCAGGATCGTCAGGAGTATTCTCATGACCTGCATTATGATTGAACTTTACAAGAGGAAGTCCGCCGCCGTTGTCAACCTGGGCGGAAAGCATAAATCTGATCTTTTCCGCAGCCATTTCCGGATCAAGGTGAATAATTCCCTGAATGTCCTGGACTGTATCACGGTATCCGTAGCCGTTTCTGAGACCGCAGTAAATGAACGAAGCCGCTCTTGACCAGATAAATGTGATGAAGCACTGATAAGCGTTCCAGACGTTTATCATATTGTTGAATTCAGCGGACGGAGTTTCAACTCTGAAATTAGAAAGCTGACCATGCCAGTAATCTTTGAGCTGTGCGATATCGGCATCAACTCTGCCGGATATCTTGTATTCGTCCAGAATAGCGGTTGCCTGAGCGTTGTCTTTCTGACCCATGATATAGATAAGTTCCGCTGTTTCACCGGGTTTAAGCGTAATATCAGACTGGAGTGCGCCGCAGGAATTGCTGTTGAAGTTCATAGCGTTATTGCATTTGCCGTTCTCAACTGCTATAGGATTTGAGTATGTTCTGTAAGGACCGATAAAATCGCTGAGTGAACCATTGCAGGCAGTTACATCGGCTCCGACCATTCCGAAAAAACGTTCACGATGATTTGAGCCTGTTTCGTCAACGCCGTCATTTTCATTCATATGCTGGATGACCTTGTTGTCCTCAAAGCTTGTACGTGTAATAAAAAGTGTATACTGGAGATTTACCTGATCCTGCTCGTAATTGGGTTCGTTGGTGAACTCCACAAAACCGAAAATGGAAAGCTTTCTCTCCTTATCGCTGTTATTGGTGATCTTAGCACGCCATACTTCATATGTCCTTCCGTAGGGCACATAATATGTTGTCTCAGAGCCGATACCTGCATATTCTGAACTGATAACGGTATATGCTGTACCGTGGCGGCATTCGGATTTGTACTGATCCAGAGGCTTGCCCACAGGCTGCCATGAAGCCGACCAGTAATCGCTGGTTTCATTGTCACGGATGTAAATATAACGTCCCGGAAGAGCCATATCCGAATTGAAGCGGAAACGGGATATTCTTCCGTTTGCACCGGATTTAACAAAACTGTAGCCTGCGGCATTATTTGAGATCATTGCGCCGTATTCCGGATCGCCGAGGTAATTTGCCCACGGGGCGGGAGTTGCTGGATTGGTAATTACATATTCCATGTTTTCAAGGTCAAAGTGTCCGTACTGCATATTTTTTCTCCTTTTGATGCTTTGAACTTCAGGCAGTGCCGCATATTCGGCAGCTGATGCCTTTGTCATGTAATGTTGCCTTAACAAGCTCATACTATTATTATAATAATACCATTTTCAATCGTTAATGTCAATACAGGCATTCTGTTTTAATAGCGTTTAACGTCGTTTTGTACAATCTTACCAAATTAACGTCAGAAAAATTTTATGCTTTTTCTTACATTCCTCTTGAAATGGGGAAAAAAATATGATATAATGATAAAGTTAATTGAAACATACAGGATGGGCTGCCTCTGAATCCTGTCTGATTAACCAAAATTCAGACAGATGCCGCCGCCGATTTCCTGTTGCACTACCATAACGGAGGTTTAATTATTATGACAATGCCGACACTTGAAATCGTAGGAGGAATTATCCTCCTTGTACTCTGCGCACTTATTATCGTGCTTTGCCTTTCTCAGGAACAAAAATCTCAGGACAGTATGTCAGCCGCTCTGACAGGAGCAAGTTCCGATTCATTCTACGGCAAAAACGAGGGCAGAACCAAAGAAGCGATACTCAACAAGATTACAAGATTTCTTGGAATCATTATGTTTATTATTGTTCTTGCAATCAACATAATCCCGATTTCTTCTAAGTAATCATTCCGCCCCGTGGCTTTGGTCATGGGGCTTATTTTTTAACACATTACGGGAATTATAGTAATAAGTTCAAAAGCAAAGGAGGTTTCTTACAAATGGCTAAAAAGAAGTCAGTCTCAAAAAAAATTACATCGCTGTGCTCCTCGGAAAGCTATAAAAAGAAAATCGTTACATTCCTATCCGCATACGACAAAAAACTTATGCCGTTAAACGAACTGGAATCAAAATGCCGTACAAAAAAACAAGGCAGAGATAACTTTATAAAGGCTTTTGACGAACTGCGCACCGATGGCGTCATCATGATGAAAAAAGCTATGAAAACCGGATTGTGCTCCCGTCTCGGCGTGGTCTGCGGCACGGTAACACGCCTTAGCAGAACTTTCGGTTTTGCCGAAACAAACGACGGAAAAGAATTTTTTATCCCCGGCAAATATATGCTCGGCGCTATGCCCGGCGACAAAGTTCTTATCTCCGCTATCCCCTCACGCTCCGGCGAACCGGAGGGCGAAGTTATAGATATCATCTGCTTCGGAAACTCCCAGCTTACCGGAACCGTTGAGATCGTTGACGGAAAAGCCTACCTTGTTCCGGATTCGGCTTCAAAAAATCACATCACTATCGACGAAAAACAAAGCGTTCCCTTCCGCAGCGGCGACAAGGTTCTGACGGATATCGTTTTCCGTGGACGCCGCCACGCAGAACATATCGTTATGGTCACCGGCGTGTTCGGCAGTTCCGATTCCGCCGCCGCCTGTGCGGCTTCTATCCTCATAAATCATGGCGCTCCGACTGAATTTCCGGAAGATGTCCTTAAAGAAGCAAGAAAAATCTCTGAGGGCGGCGTACAGGATTATTCTTTCAACAACCGTGAGGATCTCCGTAATATGACGATATTCACCATTGACGGAGCTGAATCAAAAGATCTGGATGACGCTGTTTCTGTTTCAAAATTCGACGGCGGCTGGATTCTCGGCGTTCATATTGCGGATGTCTCCCACTATGTCAAGGGAAACAGCGCTATCGACAAAGAGGCTATGCGCCGTGGAACAAGCATATATTTTGCCGACCGTGTCATTCCTATGCTGCCGAAAGAGCTTTCAAACGGTATTTGTTCACTCAATCCCGGTGAGGACAGACTTACACTTTCTGCGTTCATGAAGCTTGACAGTTCCGGTGAACTTGTTTCCTGCCGATTCTGCAAAAGCGCCGTCCGTTCCCGTGTAAAGGGTGTATACAGCGAAATAAACACAATTCTCGACGGCAGCGAAAACGATGAGATACGCCGAAAATATGAACACGTCAGAAACGATATCTTCCTTATGAACGAACTTGCCGACCTGCTTATCGCTAAAAAGAAACGGAGAAAAGCTCCTGAAATATACACCGCCGAAAGCAGACTTGTTATCGGCGAAAACGGTGTCTGCACTGACGTTATTCCCCGTGAAAGAGGAAAATCCGAACAGATAATAGAAGAATTTATGCTGACCGCCAACGAAGCTGCCGCCCGGTTGGCTGCCGAAAAAAAGATCCCCTTTGTCTACCGTATCCATGAAGCTCCGCCGGAAGAAAAAATTGATCTTCTCCGTGAAACTCTTACCAAAATGGGCGTGGAATATCCACATTTCAACGAATTCAAACCGTGCCATGCCGCCGAAATACTCAACAGCGTCCGTGGAACAGACAAGTTCGAGGCAGTAAATATGCTTGTTCTGCGGTCTATGGCAAAGGCAAAATATTCCGTTGAACCTCTGGGTCATTTCGGTCTGGTGCTCAAGGATTACGCTCATTTTACGTCGCCTATACGCAGATATCCCGACCTTGCTATCCACAGAATAATAACCGATGTTCTTGCCGGTTACAGAAACGAATGGCTCGACAAACGCTATTCCGGATTCGCTCTCAACTCTGCTGAACGCTCTTCCGCAGCAGAACTAAGAGCCGCCGCCGTGGAACGTGAATGCGAAGACTGCTACAAAGCCGAATTTATGCGCAGCCATATCGGAGAAGTGTTCGATGCAAAAATATCCGGCGTTACAGAGTTCGGATTCTATGCACAGCTGCCCAATACTATCGAGGGTCTTGTGCATATCAGAACACTGCCGGAAGGCGAATACGACTACTCCGAACCAGCCGTTCTTACCGAAAAATTCAGCGGCGTATCTTACACTCTCGGACAGCCGGTTCAGATAATCTGCGCCGCTGTAAACGTGAGCGACGGTCTTATCGACTTTGTCCTCAACGATGATTAACTTGAATAGGAGTTCTGTTATGAAAAAAATTTTTTCCATTCTTATCGCACTATCTGCCGCCCTTGCCATTACAGGATGCAGCAATGGCAAGTCGTCTGAAAAATCCGGCGGGAATTCACAGGATACATCTGCCTCCGATTCTGCATCTGATATAAAGTCTACTCTACAGCCTGATCCCCTTGATCCTGCCGCCAAAACTACGGCAGCAACACAGGAAAAGTCAGAAAAATCTACTTCCGCAGCACCCTCGGGAACTGCTGACAGCTCCCGGAATACTACTGCTCAGGAAGATACTACTGTCCAGCCCGATCCTCTGGAAAACAATTCCTTCTCTTATAATGACAACGGAGCTGTAGTATTTGATGAAAATTCAGATGATAAGGATGAAGAAATCCTTATTGCCGCAGCACAGGCTCTCTTTGAATCCGCCTGCACCACCCAGTGGAATTTCACCGTTGGCTGCCCTTATGAAACCGATCCCGACGACTTCATCGAAACCGATTTCGACTGGCGTTTCTACAAAATAACCGACAGCAGCATCACTTCTCTCAGCGACGTGGAAAACGACTATTACAAGGTCTTCAGCCGGCGTTACCCCAATAATTTATCGGAAATCTTTATCGACGGCGGCGGTTCTGTCTATGCCCTGAACTCCGCACGTGGAGCTGATATTTTCTATACCGGTTCCAAAATCACGGATATACAGTCAAACAACGGTGATGAGATCTTCTTCACTGTCGAAAATTACTACAGCGGCACTGATATCGACGGAAGCGCCGCCTACTCCAAAACGGATACCTTTTCTATCGTTATCGAAAGTGACGGTTCTTGGCACGCCGGACAATTCAACCTTCCGTACTAAGGGTACAATGTCGCATCCCACCAAAAACAATGCGTTAAGGCAACACCGCACAAGGATTTTCTGACGGCTTTATGTGGTGTTGCCTTATCCATATTATCATGGTATAATCTTCACACTTTTAGTATTTTTTTACACAAATCAACAAATTATATTCATTTTGTCCACTTGATATTCATTTTTTCTATTGACTTATTCATATTTATATGATAAATTAGAATTGGAAAATACGAAACGTCAGGCTTTAGCCTGATAAATGTTATATTCGGGGGGAAATATTATGAAAAAAATTCTAAAAGCCACAGCGTCAGCGATATCTGCCGCTTCTCTGTTTTGCAGTTCATTACCGGCAGTTACAACTGCAGAAAATCCACTGGCGCAAAATCTTTACACGGCTGATCCTGCACCTATGGTAAGCGACGGTGTACTCTACCTCTACACCAGCCACGATAAAGACAATTCTGATTATTACTATATGCCCGACTGGCAGTGTTACTCCACAACAGATATGAAAAACTGGACTCACCATGGCACAGTTCTTTCTGATACTGATTTTTCCTATGCCGAAAAAGACACTGCATGGGCTACACAGTGCGTTGAACGTAACGGTAAATTTTATATGTACTGTCCCCTTTCTAACGCTGCAGGCGGCGGACGTGTTATCGGCGTAGCTGTTTCAGACAGTCCGACCGGACCTTTCAAGGATGCTATCGGAAAGCCGCTTGTCGGTCCGAACTGGGACTACATCGACCCCACTGTCTATATTGACGACGACGGGCAGGCATACCTGTACTTCGGTAATCCTCAGCTTTATTATGTAAAGCTTAACAATGATATGATCTCTTACTCAGGAGAAATACAGAAAGTTGATATGAGCAGCGGCTTCGGTAAAAGCAACGACTCTGAAAGCCGTACCGGTGCTCTGTATACAGAGGGTCCCTGGTTCTATAAGCGGGGAAATATGTACTATATGCTCTATGCTGCCGGAGGTATTCCGGAGAATATCAGCTATTCAACCAGTTCATCACCCACAGGTCCCTGGACATATCAGGGAGTAATTATGCCAACAGGCGAGACAGGTGCGGCATTCACAAATCACTGCGGTGTTATCGACTATAAAAACCACTCCTATTTCTTCTATCATAACCAGCGTCTCCCTGGCGGCAGCGGCTTTGACCGTTCTGTTGCTGTTGAAGAATTCACATATCAGAGTGACGGAAAAATCCCGACTATACATATGAGCGAAGACGGGCCGGAACAGCTTGAACCCGTTAACCCATATGTGAGAAATGAAGCTGAAAAAATGAGCTATGGCTCAGGCATCGAGACTGAAGTATGCTCAGCAGGCGGAATGAACGTTGCAAATATCGAAAGCGGCGATTATGTAAAGGTAAGCGGAGTTGACTTCGGTAATGGCGCATCTTCCTTTACAGCAAGTGTTGCATCTGCAACAAACGGCGGTGCTCTTGAACTTCACATTGACAGTACATCTGGCCCTATCGTCGGTGTAGCTGAAATTCCTTCTACCAATGGCTGGCAGGACTGGACAGAGGTAACAACAAATATTACGGGAGCAACGGGCGAACACGATCTTTATCTGAGGTTTTCAGGCGGAGAAGGCTATCTGTTCAATATCGACTGGTGGAAGTTCAAGGCTGCAAACTCTTCCTCTACAACGACAACAACTACTACACCTTCCGGCAGTACAAACACCGGCATAAGCGGCATAGAAATTTTCCGTGATACTTTTGAAAGCGGTGACAATGATTGGACCGGACGAGGCTCGGCAAAAGTATCATCAAGCTCCGGTGAAAAATATCAGGGCAGCAAGGGACTTTACATCACAAACCGTGAAGCTTCATGGAACGGCGCAGCAAAAACTCTCAGCACTGATACGTTCGTTCCCGGACAGGAATATTCATTCAGCGCAAACATTATGTGTCCGACTCAAAACAAGAGAAGCCTGTTCTATCTCACGCTCCAGTATAAAGGCTCGGACGGTGAAACATACTATGACAAGATTGCAAGCTGCTCTGCAATGAACGGAAACTGGGTTCAGCTTTCAAACAGAAACTACAAAATTCCGGAAGACGCAAGTGAACTTCAGCTCTACGTTGAAACAAGTACCGGTCAGAACGATCTGTATATCGACGATATCGTGGCTGCCACAAAAGGTACTGCCATTGCAGGTGCAGGTCATTCAAAGGCTATTATCCGAGGCGATGTAAATTGTGACGGCGTGGTTGATTCATTCGATATTGCAGCGGCAAGAATGGGTATTACAAAGGGCTTTGCAGCCGGTCAGTCTACTCTCAATGCTGATGCAGACAGTAACGGCGAACCTGCTGTAAACGACCTTGTACTTATCAGTCAGTATGTACTGGGCGAGATCACCGAGTTCCCCCAGGGAGAGCTTTTAGTTCCCGATGAGCCTGAAAAGAAACCGTTTGCATATGAGGCAAATCTCCAGTACAAGGCAGCTCCGGATTCATACCTTAACCCGTCAAGCAAAGCCGGAAAAGTTGTAAACGAAACATACACCGGCATCAACGGCACAAAGAAGCTTAACGTTTATCTCCCCTACGGATACGATGAAAGCAAACAGTACAACATTTTCTACCTTATGCACGGCGGCGGAGAAAATGAAAATACTATTTTCAGTGATGATGTTAAATTTGACAATATGCTCGACCATATGATCGAAAACGGCGATATTGAGCCGATGATCGTCGTAACGCCTACATTCAGCGGCGGCGGCGGTTCTGCTGAAACTATCTACAAGGAGATGAAAGAAAGCATCGTTCCTTTCGTTGAAGGCAAATATTCCACATATGCCAAGTCTGCATCGGCAGCGGATCTTGAAGCTTCAAGAATGCATCGTGGATACGGCGGCTTCTCAATGGGCGGCGGCTCGACCTGGAATGTTCTTATTAACGACATTGACTACTTTGGCTATGTAATGCCTCTCAGCGGTCACTGCTGGGGCGGCGCAGATGCTGTTGGTCAGGCTGTACAGAATTCCAAGTATAAGGATTCCACATATATCTTTGCCGCAACAGGTACCGATGATATAGCATACGGAAATATGGTTCCGCAGATAAACGCAATGAAGAATATGCCCGTATTTACTTTCACTTCTGACTTCTCAAAGGGCAATCTGTATTTCCTTGAAGCACCCGGACTAACTCACTGGTGGGGATTTGTAAGACATTATGTATACGATGCTCTTCCGTATTTCTTCCATGAATAATTTAATGCAATACATCAAAAACCGCTGTAACAGGCGGTTTTTGATGTATTTGGCTGACACATCTTCTACCACTTAAACCACTTTTTCATACAAAAAAATCCTCACAGCCGAAACTGTGAGGACTCATTTTTTATTCAGATAAACACATTATCGTAATCGCTTTTTCGTATTACTTGTTAGCAATTGCAGCCTGTGCAGCAGCAAGACGAGCAATCGGAACACGGAAAGGTGAGCATGATACATAGTCCAGACCAATCTTGTGGCAGAACTCAACGGAAGTAGGATCTCCGCCGTGCTCACCGCAGATACCGCAGTGGAGAGTATCGTTAGCGCCCTTACCCATCTTAACAGCCATATCCATAAGCTTACCTACGCCGACCTGATCGAGCTTAGCGAAAGGATCGTTCTCGAAGATCTTCTTGTCATAGTATGCGCCAAGGAACTTGCCTGCGTCGTCACGTGAGAAGCCGTATGTCATCTGTGTAAGGTCATTTGTACCGAAGCAGAAGAAGTCAGCGTTAGCAGCGATCTCATCAGCTGTAAGAGCAGCACGGGGAATTTCGATCATTGTACCAACTTCATACTGGAGATCTGCACCAGCCTCAGCAATGATAGCATCAGCAGTTTCAACAACAACCTTCTTAACGAACTTGAACTCCTTGATGTCGCCAACAAGCGGAATCATGATCTCAGGCTTAACGTTCCAGTCAGCATGAGCCTTCTTAACGTTGATAGCAGCCTTGATAATAGCGGCTGTCTGCATCTTTGCAATCTCAGGATATGTTACTGCAAGACGGCATCCTCTGTGACCCATCATGGGGTTGAATTCGTGGAGACCGGCAATGATATTCTTGATATCCTCAACGGACTTGCCCTGTGCCTCAGCAAGAGCAGCAATATCAGCCTCTTCTGTAGGAACGAATTCGTGGAGAGGAGGATCAAGGAATCTGATTGTAACAGGGTTGCCCTCAAGAGCCTCGTAAAGAGCCTCGAAGTCAGCCTGCTGCATGGGTTCGATCTTAGCAAGAGCAGCTTCTCTTTCCTCAACTGTATCAGAGCAGATCATCTCACGGAAAGCAGCGATTCTCTCAGGATCAAAGAACATATGCTCTGTACGGCAGAGACCAATACCCTCAGCGCCCAGCTCACGAGCCTTCTTAGCGTCAGCAGGAGTATCAGCGTTTGTTCTTACCTTGAGAGTTCTGTACTTGTCAGCCCAGTTCATGATTCTCTCGAATTCGCCGGCAATCTGAGCATCAACTGTAGGAATGATTCCGTCATAGATGTTGCCTGTTGTACCGTCGATTGAAATATAATCTCCCTCAGTGAATGTCTTTCCGCCGAGTTCAAACTTCTTGTTTGCTTCATCCATCTTGATGTCGCCGCATCCGGAAACGCAGCACTCACCCATACCACGTGCAACAACGGCAGCGTGTGATGTCATACCGCCACGTACTGTAAGGATACCCTGAGCAGCCTTCATACCTGTGATATCTTCAGGTGATGTTTCGAGACGAACGAGAACAACCTTCTCGCCTTTTTCTGCCCATGCAACAGCATCGTCAGCAGTAAATACTACCTTACCGCAGGCAGCTCCGGGAGAAGCACCAAGACCCTTGCCCATAGGCGTAGCAGCCTTGAGAGCCTTAGCGTCGAACTGCGGATGAAGAAGTGTATCGAGGTTTCTGGGGTCGATCATTGCAACAGCTTCTTCTTCAGTCTTCATGCCCTCGTCAACGAGGTCGCAAGCGATTTTCAGAGCAGCCTGAGCAGTTCTCTTACCGTTTCTTGTCTGGAGCATGAAGAGCTTTCTGTTTTCAACAGTGAACTCCATGTCCTGCATATCGTGATAGTGATTTTCAAGTGTCTGGCATACTTCTACGAACTGTGCGTATGCTTCAGGGAATGTTTCAGCCATCTGTGCAATAGGCATAGGTGTACGAACACCGGCAACTACGTCCTCGCCCTGTGCGTTTGTGAGGAATTCGCCCATGAGCTTCTTTTCGCCTGTAGCAGGATCACGTGTAAATGCAACACCTGTACCGCAGTCGTCGCCCATGTTGCCGAATGCCATTGACTGAACGTTAACAGCAGTACCCCATGAGAAAGGAATATCGTTGTCACGTCTGTAAACGTTGGCTCTGGGGTTGTCCCATGAACGGAATACTGCCTTGATAGCACCCATAAGCTGTTCCTTGGGGTCAGCAGGGAAATCTGCACCGATCTTTTCCTTATATTCAGCCTTGAACTGAGCAGCAAGTTCCTTGAGGTCGTCAGCATTAAGCTCAACGTCCTGAGTAACGCCCTTCTTAGCCTTCATTTCGTCGATAAGTTCTTCAAAATACTTCTTACCAACTTCCATAACTACGTCAGAATACATCTGGATGAATCTTCTGTAGCAGTCCCAGGCCCAACGTGCATTGCCGGACTTTTCAGCGATAGTCTCAACAACAGTCTCGTTAAGACCGAGGTTAAGAATTGTATCCATCATACCGGGCATTGAAGCACGAGCGCCTGAACGTACAGAAACGAGGAGCGGATTCTCCTTGTCGCCGAACTTCTTGCCTGTGATTTCTTCCATTTTAACAATGTACTCATTGATTTCAGCTACGATCTCGTCTGAGATTCCGCCGTCCTCATAGTACTGTGTACAAGCTTCTGTTGTAATAGTGAAGCCCTGGGGAACGGGGAGACCGATGTTGGTCATTTCAGCCAGGTTAGCGCCCTTACCGCCGAGAAGCTCTCTCATTGAAGCGTCACCCTCTGAGAAAAGGTAACAATATTTCTTTGCCATTGGTGTATACCTCCATTTTTTACATTACCGAACCGATACATCATCTGTTCCGATTCGAGTTATATATATTATAACACATTTCGGAAAGAATTACCATATATAATTTGATAAAAAATATTAGTTGGTTTTATAGCACTTTATACAAAAAATTGCAACCAAAAAAGTTTTTTAAAAAAAGACTTGAAATTTTGGTTAAAGTTTGTAATAATTAAATTATGAATAGCTTTAACAATATCAAGAAAGGTATGATACATAATGAATAAAGCAATTATACTTGCCGGCGGACAAGGTAAGCGAATGAAAGCCGATATGCCAAAACCTCTTTTCAAGGTTCTGGGCGAACCTATGCTCGAATGGGTAATCTCCGCCTGCGAAGAATCGAGGATCTCCGATATCTGCGTTGTAAAGGGATTCTGCGGCGAAATGATCGACGAATATCTCGGCGGACGCTATACTTCCGTCCTGCAGGCTGAACGTCTTGGCACAGGTCATGCAGTGATGCAGGGTGTGCCGTTCCTGAAAGAAGATCCCACAGGAAATACGCTTGTTCTCTGCGGTGATGCTCCGTTTATCGACGCCGGAACTATCAGCGCATCGCTGAAAATGCACACGGAACAAGGAAATTCCGTTACAGTTATTACCGCCGAACTGGAAAATCCTTTCGGGTACGGCAGAATAATACGCACGGATTCAGGAATAAGCGGTATCGTCGAACAAAAAGATGCATCGGAAGATCAGAAACTGATACGTGAAGTCAACTCCGGTGCATACTGGTTCAGGACAAAAGATCTTATTGATCTCCTCGGCAGGCTTGACTGCAATAACTCACAGCATGAATATTATCTCACCGACACCATTTCAATTGCCATTGCAGACGGAAAAAAAGCCGGAGCTTTCAAGTCGGAAAATGCGGAAATAATCAGGGGAGCAAATGACAGGAAAGATCTGCTGGAACTTAACGACTACGCAAGAAAAGCCGTTATTGAAAAGCATCTCCTTAACGGCGTCGAATTCGTCTGCACCGACGGAGTTATCATCGAAAGAAGCGTGGAAATAGGCAGGGGTACGCAAATTCTGCCGGGAACTATCCTCCGTGGAAAAACCACCATCGGCAGCGGATGTATTCTTGGAGCTAATTCCGTTATTTCCAACTGCAAAATAGGAGACAATGTCGAAGTCGATACTTCCCATATTTACGATTCTGAAATAGAAAGCGGGGTAATTATCGGGCCATTCGTTCATATCCGTCCCGACAGTCTTATCAGAAGCGGCGCAAGAATAGGCGATTTTGTGGAAATCAAAAATTCACAAATCGGTGAAAAAACAGCAATTTCTCATCTTGTCTACATAGGCGACAGCGACGTGGGAAGAAAAGTCAACATCGGCTGCGGAACTGCTACCGTAAATTATGACGGCATCTCGAAGAGCCGCTGCGTTATAGGTGACAACTGCTTTATCGGATGCAATACTAATCTGATCGCTCCTGTAAAACTCGGAAAGGCTGTTTATACGGCGGCAGGAACGACTGTCACAAGGGATGTTCCCGACTACGCCCTTGCAATAGATCGTGGCGTTATGAAAGTAAACGAGGGATATACCCTGCGCAAGCTTAAATCGGTAAAGAAATAAAAAAACAGCAGTCTTAGCTGACCCCCTCTCAAAAGTCAGTAAAGACTGCTGTTTCCTATGCTGTCATGCACCCTCTATACAAGACAGACATACGGCAGGCACAAATTCCGCAGTGCCGTAATATGAAGTTCCGGCTGCAAAAAAATTTTTTGGAAATCGAGTTAAGTGATACAGGCTGCTTTTAGGCAATTAAACATATTATAGGCATTAATGTTTAACAGCAGCTTTTTCAGCGTTTAATAGAAAATATTTTTGGAAATTATAGTTCAATCTGCATACCAACCTTCAATTGATGTATCATGTCGCCAAGATTACTTTTGAGAATTTTATAAGCAT
>OIYT01000818.1_pt1 | contig 25920 bp, 27 predicted proteins | sample 1588201 | NCBI WGS metagenome assembly OIYT01 (sample SAMN03283260) | human gut metagenome | biome: human-associated habitat; material: feces | host: Homo sapiens | place: USA | collected 2013
TAAGCAAGAGTTTTTCGTTTTTTTGTGTAAAATACATATAAAAAATGTGCCACAGTGAGACGCTGTGGCACATAATCTTTGTTTTTCCGGCTTACTTTCTTGAGAATAAGCCCTTTTTCTCGTAAGGCTCGCTTGTTATGTCTTTAAGCTCGTAGCCCGTTGGCTGCATAACCTCTCTGATCTTATCTGCGGAAAGCGCCTTGACGTCATTCCGGAGAATACTTATAATTTCCTGTGGATCACTGAAATGCCTTTCTTTGAGCATGACGACGAAAATGATACATGGGTGGCTGCACATCATCCTTTCACTATGCCTATGGAAGAATGTCTGGAATATCTTGACAGTGATCCTGCCAATGTACGTGCTAAATCATGGGATCTTGTTCTCAATGGAACAGAGCTTTCCAGCGGATCTATGCGTATTACAGACTTTGAACTTCAGCAGAAAATGTTTGAGGCACTTGGAATGACAGATGATGAAATACAGGCAAAATTTGGCTTTTTGGTAGATGCATACCGTTATGCTTCTCCGCCTCATGGAGGTATGGGAATCGGTCTTGACCGACTTGCAATGATAATGTGCAAAGCTGACAGTCTCAAGGATGTTACGGCGTTTCCGAAGGTTCAGAATGCCAGCGAACTGATGTCTGAATGTCCTTCATCAGTAGATGATGAGAGTCTTGATGTTCTGGGAATTACCGTTGTAAAGCCGGATGATGAAGAAAATTCATGACAGATTTTATGATGAATATTGTTATTTCCGGGGGGGATAATAATTTTATAAAATCTGCTTGACAAACCCGGCAAAAAGATGTATAATAATAATTGTAGTTGAATATAGTTCAAAAGGGAGCTGTCTGTAGGGATGGCTCCCTTTGCGTTTATTCAATTCTGGATGCCCGAATCAGACATTGCTAAAAATTTGTCTATTGAAACATTTGGGGATATATGGTAAAATATTGAATACAATACGGGGAAGGAGGGATAAAATGGCATCTGAAGCAGTAAAAAAGATCCTCGCCGCAGAATCGGGATCGGGACGAATAATCTCGGAAGCAAAGAAGCGAAAAGAGGAGATAATAAACGATGCGCAGGGAAAGTCTGTACTTACGATACAGAAAAAACTGAGCGAGGCTGCTGCTGAATCTGCCCGTATAAAGAGTGGATACGACGAACGGCTGAAAAGATATAATCAGAAGGTCGAAGAAGAATGCAGACAAAGGACAGAAGAACTGCGCAGAACCGCAGAGCAGAATATGGATAAAGCGGTAGATGCGGTGATCTCACGGTTCTTCTGATAATATCGCCCATACAAGGAGTTGATGCAAAATATGGCGAAGCTGAAAATGCAGAAAATAGAACTGATCGCCTTATTGACAGACAGCAAAAAGATAATAGAGCTTCTGCAGCGGCGTGGAATTGTAGAATTATCGGAGAATACCGATGATGAACTTTCCAAAACAAATGTAGCGGCAGTTTTGGGGGAATTTGAAAAATTTCGCAGTACGGCGGCACAGGCTTTGGATGTTCTGGACAAATATGCGCCCGAAAAAACATCCGTAACCGATATGTTCAGCGGCAGGACGGAAGTTTCTGTAGATGATTTTGGCAGAGCGGCGATGGGATTGGAAAGCATAATGAATGCCGCTTCGGAGATACTCAGATGCAGCCGGAATATCACTGAATGTGAGAGCATAGGTGCTCAATTGGAAATCAGAACTGATATTCTTAAGCAATGGGTAGGACTGGATGTTCCCATTAACTTCAAGGGAACTGCTTCAACAACTGCTTTTATCGGCAGTGTTCCCTACGAAATTACTTCCGGTCAGATGGAAGAAAAACTTGATTCTCCCTGCATTGCTGAGGTGGTATTTTCCGCCAGAGAGCAGACAAATCTTTTTATTCTGTGTCCGAAAACAGATGCGGATGCAATTTCAGATCAACTGCGAAGTCTTTCTTTTGTGCCTGTTCAGGAACAGGACAGCAAGACTCCGGTGGAATTGATAAATTTATGCAGCGAGGAAAAAACACGGCTGAAAGATTCTATGGAAATGTCTGTTCAAAGGATAACTGAACTTTCTGAAAACCGCAAAAAACTTAAATTTGTCGTGGATTATCTGCAAATGCGCATGGATAAATACGAAGCGCTGAATAAACTCGGATTCACGGAAAAGACATTTGTATTGACAGGCTATATACCGCAGAAATATGCCGATCCGCTGAAAAAGGAGATCGAGAAGAAATATACGGCGGTAGTTGAGTACTCTGAACCGGAAGAAGATGAGGAAGTGCCTGTTCTGCTGGAAAACAGCAGATTTTCTGCTCCGGTGGAGGGGATAACAAAAATGTACGCAATGCCCTCGAAAAAGGATGTTGACCCTACTCCGGTAATGTCGTTCTTCTACTATCTCTTTTTCGGAATGATGCTTTCCGATGCGGGCTACGGAGTGGTTATGGTAATAGGAACGACTATCGCACTTAAAAAATTTAATCTCGAATCAGCTATGAAAAAAACTCTCACCATGTTTCGCAACTGCGGTATATCCACTATAATCTGGGGAGCTCTGTTCGGAAGCTGGTTTGGTGATATAGTACAGGTGGTGGGACGTGAATTCTTCCACAAAGAAATCGGAAGCATTGCACTCTGGTTTCAGCCTTTGGATGATCCTATCAAGTTGCTGCTCTATTCTTTCGCTCTGGGAATACTTCATCTTTTCCTGGGCGTGGCTGTATCGTTTAAAATGGCATGGAACGAAGGCAGAAAGCTTGACGCATTCATGGACACAGTACCGATCTATCTGACGATTCTGGGCGTTGCACCTCTTGCAGCCGGAATTCTCACCAGCGTTCCTGCAATACTCAAGACCATAGGCACATATATGCTTATTGCAGGAGTTGTACTTTTGGTGCTGACTTCTGGAAGAAGTTCAAAGTCGGTTCTTGGAAAGTTTTTCGGAGGACTTTACGCTTTGTATAATACGGCGACCGGTTATCTCAGTGATATTTTGTCATATTCCAGACTTCTTGCACTGGGACTTGCGACCGGAAGCATTGCGGGAGTTATAAATCTGATAGGAACTATGCCGCAGAATATGGTGATAAAAACCGTTCTGCTCGTTGTGGTGTTCATAGTGGGACATACCGCAAATCTTGCGATAAATCTTTTAGGCGCTTATGTTCATACAGACAGATTACAGTTTGTAGAACTTTTCTCGAAATTCTATACCGGCGGCGGAAGAGAATTCAGTCCGCTGGCAGTAAATACAAAATATATTAAATTCAAGGAGGAAAATTCAAATGAATAGTTTAGGACTTGCATTGGCAATCATAGGAGCAGCCTGCGCTGCACTTTTTGCAGGAATCGGATCGGCAAAGGGAGTCGGACTCGTTGGTGAGGCAGCTGCCGGCGTTGTTTCTGTTGATCCGAATAAATTCAGCAAGGTGCTGATTCTTCAGCTTCTTCCCGGTACACAGGGACTTTACGGACTTCTTACCGCCATTCTTCTTCTCACAAGAATAGGCGTTATCGGCGGAAGTGCTCAGGCTTTGACTACCGCACAGGGACTTATGTATCTCGGCGCTTGTCTGCCAATTGCAATTGTAGGACTTTTCTCCGGCATCGCACAGGGCAGGGCAGCCGCTGCCGGAGTAGGCATTGTTGCAAAGAAACCCGATCACAGCGGTAAGGGAATTATCATGGCAGCTATGGTAGAAACATATGCAATTCTTGCACTTCTTATCTCTATTCTTCTCATTTACAATATTCAGATAGGTTAAAACGGAGGTTAGAAAATGTCCGGACTTGACGAGATTTTAAACATTATTGAGACACAGCAGAAGCAGGATGAGGACAGAATAATCAGTTCTGCGCAGGCTATGGCAGGAGAGATCCAGGCTGAAGCCGATGAAAAAGCGCAGAAGGCGTATGATGATTACATGAAAAAAGCCAGATTCCAGCATGAGCGTGACTTTGAAAATGCCTGTTCCTCGGCAGATGCTGCTGTCAAAAGAAAGATACTTGCCGAAAAGGTCGGGATGATCGACTCGGTTATCGAAAATGTTGTCCGCAAACTTAATGCACTGCCGGACGATCAGTATTTCAGCCTGGTAGAAAGGCTTGCCGGAATGCATATGAGACAGGGAAACGGCGAGATATTTTTCGGAAAAAAAGATCTGGGAAGGATTCCTGCCGATTTCGGAAAAAGATTAGATCAGTTAGCCAAAAAAGCAGGCGGAACTGTCCGTATCTCACCTGATCCGGCTGATATATCCGACGGCTTTATTCTGAAATACGGACTTGTGTCCGAAAACTGCGGATTTTACGCTATAATTGAGGCTGAAAAGGATGAGGTCAGAGATACGGCAGCCAGAGCTTTATTCGGGCAGGTGGTGTGAAATGAGCAGCACGGAATACGCCAGCGCAGTTGCGGCTGTAAAAGCTATGGAAAGCAGTCTGCTGACTCACAATGACATAGAACAGCTTATAAATGCAGGATCGGCTTTTGATTTCAGTGCGCTGATCTCATCAAAAAGCGGAGAACAACAGACTCTTTCTCAGATCTGGGATATGCTTTGTGATTTTGCTCCCGGATGTAAAGAGCTGAAAATTCTTCTCTACAGAAACGATTTTCACAATTTCAAGGCGGCGCTTAAAGCTCTTTTGTCCAACAGGGATGCGTCGCAGTATTATATCGAACCTACAAATCTTGATCTTGACGGTCTGACCGGAACGATTTCGTCAAAGTCGTATGATGATCTTCCGGAATATATGAGGGAAACAGCAGCTAAGGCTTATGAACTCCTGACTGAAACGCTTGACGGACAGCTCTCCGATACGCTTATTGATGCGGCTGCCCTGAAAGCTATGCAGGATGCAGCAGAAAAAACAGGCAGCAGTTTTATGATAAGATATGCACAGCTTACGACTGTTTGTGCTGACATCAAGACAGCCTACAGATGCAGCCTTATGGGAAAATCGCATTCGTTTCTTGAAACAGCCGTATGCGGAAGCAGCGAACTTGACAAAGAATCACTTGTAAGGGCTGCTCAGTCGGGAACGGATTCTCTGTTTACTTTTCTTGACAGCACGGTTTACGGCGAGTTGGGAGCTTTGCTGAAAGAATCGCCGGCACAGTTTGAAAAAAGATGCGATGATATGATAATGGAACACGCAGAAAGCGCACGGCTTCAGGCGTTCGGATTTGAACCGCTGGCGGCTTATTTTATCGCAAAGGAAGCAGAGATCAAGAATATCCGCATTCTGACAGTATGCCGGGAATACGGAGCAGACAGGGAAACAATCACGGAAAGGATGCGTAAGCTCTATGTATAAAGCGGCAGTTATAGGTGACAGCGCAAGTGTTTCGGGTTATGCCGCACTGGGACTTTCGGTGTTTCGTGAGACAGATCCGGCAAAAGTAAAAAAACTTATATCAAAGCTTGCGGCAAGTAATTTTGCAGTGATTTTCATTACAGAGCCTGCTGCGGCTCTTGTGGGGGATACTATTGAAAAATACAGAAGCAGCCGGCTTCCGGCGATAGTTCTCATTCCTGCCGTTGACGGAAACACGGGAGACGGAATGAGATCGCTCCATGAAGCAGTTGAAAAGGCAGTCGGCAGTGATATCCTTAATTAATGGAAATATGTACAAGAAGGGGTGTATAGATTTAATGAGCAGCACAGGAACAGTAGTAAAAATTTCGGGTCCTCTTGTTGTTGCAGAGGGAATGAGAGATGCCAATATGTTTGACGTTGTACGTGTAAGCAGCAAGCGTCTTATCGGTGAAATAATCGAAATGCATGGAGATCGTGCTTCAATACAGGTGTACGAGGAAACGGCAGGTCTCGGTACGGGAGAAGCCGTTGAATCGACCGGAGAACCTATGAGCGTTGAGCTTGGCCCAGGACTTATCGGCAGTATTTTTGACGGCATACAGCGTCCGCTTGACGATATAAGAAAAGTCTGCGGAAACAATCTCCAGAGAGGTGTTGAAGTACCGTCGCTGAAAAGAGAACCTGTCTGGGAATTTACTCCCGCCGTCAGCGTCGGTGATACCGTTGAGGGCGGAGATATTATCGGAACGGTTCCGGAGACGGATATTGTTCTTCATAAAATCATGGTTCCGAACGGCATCAGGGGAAAGGTAAAGAAGATAGAATCCGGCAGTTTCCATGCCGATGATATTGTTTGTATTATCGAAACGGAAAAGGGCAGCAAGGAATTGTCCCTTATCCAGAAATGGCCTGTCCGCCGTGGCAGACCGTACAAGAAAAAGCTTTCGCCGGATATGCCTCTTGTGACGGGACAGCGTGTGGTTGACTGTCTGTTTCCAATCGCAAAGGGAGGAGTTGCGGCGATTCCCGGGCCTTTCGGAAGCGGAAAGACCGTGACACAGCATCAGCTTGCAAAATGGGCTGCTGCCGATATCATTGTGTATATCGGATGCGGCGAACGTGGAAACGAAATGACTGATGTTCTTAACGAGTTCCCTGAACTTATTGACCCGAACACCGGAAAATCACTTATGGAGCGCACGGTTCTTATTGCAAATACTTCCGATATGCCTGTTGCCGCCCGTGAAGCGTCAGTATATACGGGAATCACGATTGCAGAATATTACCGTGATATGGGCTATTCGGTGGCTCTCATGGCTGATTCAACTTCAAGATGGGCTGAGGCTCTGCGTGAAATGTCGGGACGTCTGGAGGAAATGCCGGGCGATGAGGGATATCCTGCTTATCTTGGAAGCCGTCTTGCACAGTTCTACGAGCGTGCCGGACGTGTTATTTCCAACGGAACTCAGGGCAGAGAGGGTGCATTGTCTGTTATCGGAGCTGTTTCTCCTCCCGGCGGAGATATCTCCGAACCTGTTTCTCAGGCAACTCTGCGTATCGTAAAGGTATTCTGGGGACTTGACTCAAATCTGGCTTATCAGCGTCATTTTCCGGCTATCAACTGGCTGACGAGCTATTCGCTTTATGCCGATTCGCTGGCAGATTGGTACAACAATAATGTTTCCGTGGACTGGATGAAAAATCGTGCAAGATTCATGGAGATACTTCACGATGAAGCCGAACTTAAAGAAATCGTAAAACTTATCGGTATGGATGCGCTTTCAGCCGAAGATCGTCTGAAAATGGAGACGGCACGTTCGATACGTGAAGATTTTCTTCATCAGCTTGCTTTCCATGAGGTAGATACCTATACAAGTCTGAAAAAACAGCTTTACATGATGAAGCTGATCCTTAACTTTAATGACGAGGCAGCGGAAGCCGTAAGAAAAGGCGCTGATATCGAAGCTGTGTCAGAACTTGCCGTCCGTGAGAAGATAGGACGCTTCAAGTACGTTAAAGAGGAAGATACTGATGAGGAATTCGGCAGGATCTCTGTTGAAATATCCGGACAGCTTGATGAACTGCTGAGAAAGGAGGAGGCATAATGCCCAGAGAATACAGAACTATTGAAGAAGCCGCAGGGCCTTTGCTCCTTGTAAAGGATGTTGAAAATGTTTCCTACGGCGAACTGGCTGAAATACGCCTTACAAACGGTGAAAAGAGAAGATGCCGTGTTCTGGAGATAGACGGAAGCAATGCTCTTGTACAGCTTTTTGAGAATTCCGCCGGAATAAATCTGAAAGACAGCAGCGTTGTTTTTTCCGGTCATCAGATGGAACTGGGAGTTTCGGAGGATATGCTCGGAAGAGTTTTTGACGGCATGGGACATCCTATCGACGGCGGCCCTGAGATAATACCGGAAATGCGTATGGACGTAAACGGTCTGCCGATGAATCCGGTCGCACGTAAATATCCGCAGGAGTTTATTCAGACGGGTGTATCTGCCATTGACGGACTCAATACCCTTGTAAGAGGTCAGAAGCTGCCTATTTTCTCGGCAAGCGGACTTCCGCACGCCCAGTTTGCGGCACAGATAGCACGTCAGGCACGTGTTCTCGGCAAGGATGAGCAGTTTGCCGTTGTTTTTGCGGCAATGGGAATCACTTTTGAGGAGTCTGAATATTTTGTTCAGAGCTTCCGCAGCACAGGTGCTCTTGACCGTACCGTACTTTTTGTCAATCTGGCAAACGATTCAGCTATCGAACGTCTTGCAACTCCGAAAATGGCTCTGACGGCAGCAGAATATCTTGCTTTTGAAAAGGGAATGCACGTTTTGGTTATTCTTACGGATATAACCAACTATGCAGACGCTCTCCGTGAAGTATCTGCCGCACGTAAGGAAGTTCCCGGACGAAGAGGATATCCGGGCTATATGTATACCGATCTTGCTTCTATATACGAGCGTGCAGGACGTCAGGACGGCAAGGACGGAAGCATCACAATGATACCGATTCTCACCATGCCCGAAGATGATAAAACTCACCCTATTCCCGATCTTACGGGATATATCACCGAGGGACAGATAATTCTTTCACGTGAGCTTTACCGCAAAGGAATCAATCCGCCTGTTGATGTTCTGCCGTCACTTTCACGTCTTAAAGACAAGGGAATCGGCGAGGGAAAGACAAGGAAAGATCATTCCGACACCATGAATCAGCTTTTTTCCGCATACGCACGTGGAAAGGATGCCAAGGAACTTATGGTAGTTCTGGGCGAGGCGGCTCTTACGCCGACAGATCTTATATATGCGAAGTTTGCCGATGAATTTGAACGCCGCTACGTTTCTCAGGGATTCGACAATAACAGGAGCATCGAAGAAACTCTCTCGATCGGCTGGGAACTGCTCAGACTTCTGCCAAGAAGCGAACTGAGACGTATCAGGGAAGAATATCTTGTTAAATATTACGATAATCAGGATTGAGGTGGAATGATTGGCAAGATTAAACGTTAATCCCACCAGAATGGAGCTTTCAAAGCTGAAAAAGAAGCTGGAATCCGCCAGAAGAGGTCATAAGCTGCTGAAAGATAAGCGTGATGAACTGATGCGGCAGTTTATGAATATGATAAAGGAAAACCGACAGCTCAGAGTAGAAGTTGAAGCAGCGATCTCCGAAGCAAACCGATATATGGCAGTAGCAGGTTCTGTAATGCAGAGGGAGGTGCTGGAAACGGCACTGATGCTTCCGAAGCAGGAGATAGAGCTTGATGTTGAAGAAAAGAATGTCATGAGCGTTATAATTCCGGTATTCAAACCGAAATATCGCATAGACAACGAAAACGGTATTTATTCTTACGGTACGGCGTTTACTTCAATTGATCTGGACGGAGCTGTTGCGGCTTTGAGCAGTGTTTTTCCAAAGATGATGCGTCTTGCGGAAGTTGAAAAATCCTGTCAGCTTATGGCGGATGAGATCGAAAAGACACGCCGCCGTGTAAATGCTCTTGAGCATATCATGATTCCCGACTACGAGGAAACGATAAAGTATATCACCATGAAGCTTTCGGAAAACGAGCGGAGCACTACTGCATCGCTTATGAAAGTCAAGGATATGGTTCTTAAACAGAGCCATAATTTCAGTTAAAGTATATTGAAAAGAGCGGCTGTAAACCGCTCTTTTTTCACGGCAACAGCATTTACTTTTTTGATGTTAAATAAGGGGACGCTGTCCCCTTAGACCTCTGCCAAAGGGTGACTCCCCACAGTGTGGGGAGATGTCACGAAGTGACAGAGGGGACGGGCGCCAGTTTGGCGTGTACTCCCCTTTGGCAGGGGTTTAAGGGGACCGTCCCCTTAATTAACAATAAAAAAATAAATGCTGTTGCCGGGAAATCAAGTACAAATCATTGACATTAACTTCCTGCCGTGATATAATGAATATGTATGTAACGGCACATAAGCTGCATAAAATATACATATGGCATATACATCGCCATAAATAACCGTATGGAGATAATGAAATTGAACAAAACAGTAAACGGAATAAAGATAAATTACGAGGACAAAGGCACGGGAGATCTCATCGTGCTGCTTCACGGCTGGGGAAGCAATATAAAGCTTTTTGCCAATCTTATAGAACTTCTCTCGCAGAAATATCACGTTGTCACTATGGATATGCCCGGCTTCGGCGGAAGTCAGGAACCTCCCTCGGCTTGGTGCGTGGATGACTACGCCGATTTCGTCATTGATTTTCTGAAAGACTACAATGCCGATAAAGTCATTCTTCTGGGACATTCATTCGGCGGACGTGTGATAATCAAACTGAACAGCCGCAAAGAACTGCCGTTTGGGATATCAAAGGTGATACTGGTTGACAGTGCAGGAATAATGCCGCCGAAATCAGGCAAAAAAAGCTGGAAAACACGGAAATATAAAATCGGCAAGGCAGTTCTTTCAACAAAACTCGCACAGAAGATAGCTCCCGACGCTCTTGAAAAGCTCCGTGTGAAGTACGGAAGCGCCGACTACGCCGCCGCCTCTCCGCTTATGAGACAGGTTCTGGTCAAGACGGTAAACGAGGATTTAGAGCCTCTTCTGCCCAATATCAAGTGCCCGGCACTTCTCGTGTGGGGCGTAAACGATACGGCTACTCCGCTTTCGGACGGCGAAAAAATGGAGAAACTCATCCCCGACGCCGGACTTGTAAAGCTCGAAAACGCCGGACACTATTCATTCTTAGAGCAGCAGTACACCTTTAACCGTGTAATGTGCTCCTTTTTGAAGATCGGAGACTGATTTATGAATATCGCTATATTCTGCGTTTATACGGCGGCAGCTCTTGCCGGAATACTTTTCTTTTCTCTCAGGGAATTTCATATGCTCCAGCTCAACGGCTACAAAACTCCGGAGCATTCATGGTGGATGAAGAAAAATTACAAGCGTTATATTTTCCCTGCCGTTCTGTTTGCATTGCAGTTTATCATGCTTGCAACAGGAGCAGCTCTGCCTGTGCTTATTGGATTCACGGCGTTCAACCTTTGTTTTTCTATTGCCAACAAACCGGGGAAGAAGTTTAAAAAGCCTCTTAAATATACGGCAAGAGTTAAAAGAATGCTCACAACATTCTGGATACTTGAGGGACTGATAATCGGCGTAAATTCGTTTATATGGCGTGGAGAATTCCGTTCCCCGTGGCTGTATATATTTATAAATTCCGGACTTTATCTCACTCCGCTGCTTGTACCGCTTTCCAATCTTATAAATAAACCGATAGAAAAAGCGATCCAGAAGTGGTATATCAACGATGCAAAGAGAATCCTGAGCGAAATGCCCTCCCTGCACAAGGTAGGAATCACCGGAAGCTACGGCAAAACATCCATGAAATTCTATCTCAGCGAGCTTCTTGGTTCTCAGTACGAAACCCTGAAAACTCCCGAAAGCTTTAATACTCCCATGGGTGTTACCATTACCATAAGACAGCATCTCAAAGCCACTCATGAATATTTTATCTGCGAAATGGGCGCACGGCGTGTCCATGAAATAAAGGAACTATGCGAAATAGCTCATCCCCATGACGGAATTATTACATCTGTAGGCGAACAGCATTTAGAGACTTTCGGTTCAATCGACAATATCCTGAATACTAAATTTGAACTTGCGGACAGCGTTCAGGCGGCAGGCGGAAAGATATATCTCAACGGCGACAACGAGCTTATCCGCAGTCGTGCTCCCAAGTACAGGAATGCAATACTCTACGGAACATCGGAAGGATGCGATTATCGTGCATCGGATATCTCCGTTTCCGGCAAGGGCACGGAATTCACCATGACAGCTCCCGGCGGTGAAAGCTGCCGCTTCTCCATGAAGCTCCTCGGCGAACACAGCGTACAGAACGTAGTCGGAGCTATCGCCTATGCCCACGGAACGGGAATCCCCCTTGAAAAGCTGATTCTGCCTGTAAAGAGGATAGCTGCCGTTCCGCACAGACTTCAGCTTCTTGACAGAGACGGCGATATGACATTCATTGACGATGCCTACAATTCAAATCCCAGCGGCTGCCGTGCTGCGCTTGATGTCCTGGGACTTTTCGATGCCTGCAAGATCCTTGTCACTCCGGGAATGGTAGAACTCGGAGCAAAGCAGGAAGAACTCAACTTTGAGTTCGGACAGGAGGCTGCCGCCGTCTGCGATTATATCGTTCTGGTCGGAAAACATCAGACAGAACCCATTTACAACGGTATTAAATCTGCCGGATACGATATGGATAAGGTATATGCAGCCGATTCTCTGGGAGAAGCTCTTGACAAGGTTCGTGCATATCAGACAGACAAAAAGAAGATCGTCCTGCTGGAAAACGATCTTCCCGATAATTATTGATAAAAGGAGAAAATACATATGAAGATCAATCTTGCAGTTTTATTCGGCGGAAAGAGCGTCGAACATGAAGTATCCGTAATCTCGGCAGTTCAGGCTATGGCAAGCATGAACAAGGAAAAATACAATATCATCCCCGTTTACATGACAAAGAGCAGCGAATTCTACACCGGTGAAAAGCTCATGGATATAAACTCGTTCAAGGATATTCCTGCGCTCCTCAAAGAATGCACTGAATGCGTTTTCGTAAGAAGTGAGGGAAAAGTCTGGCTTATCCGTCAGAAAATGAAGAAATTCGGCTCAAATGTCATATCAGAAGTGGATGCGGCTTTCCCCATAGTTCACGGAACGAACGTTGAGGACGGCGCTTTGCAGGGATATTTGCAGACGCTCGATCTCCCGTATGTGGGCTGCGACGTTCTTTCCTCGGCAGTCGGCATGGATAAATTCGTTATGAAAATTCTCCTCAAAGATGCAGGATTCCCCGTCCTTGACTGCTGCCGCTTCTCCTCGTTTGATATGGACAAAATGGACGATATCATATCTCAGGTGGAGGAAAAATTCAGCTATCCCGTTATTGTCAAGCCTATAAATCTGGGGTCAAGTGTGGGAATCTCAAAGGCTTCAGACCGCAGTGGACTGGAAAAATCCGTTGAAGAAGCATTTGAATTTGCAGACAGAATTCTCATTGAACCGGCAGTTGTGCAGCTCAAGGAGATCAACTGCGCTGTCTGCGGCGACAGCGAATCCGCAGAAGCTTCGGTCTGTGAAGAACCCGTGCAGCAGGATGAGATCCTCAGCTACAAGGATAAGTACGTCGGCGGCGGAAAATCCGGCGGCAGCAAGGGAATGGCAACCCTTAAAAGAAAAATTCCTGCCGATATCACTCCAGAACAGGAAGAAACCGTGCGCACAACAGCTGTCGAAGCTTTCCGTTATCTCGGATGCTGCGGCGTTGCAAGAATAGACTTCATGCTTGACAAGGCATCTCAGAAAATCTATATCAACGAAATAAATACGATACCCGGCTCTCTTGCTTTCTATCTCTGGGAACCAAAAGGCGTTAAATATCCCGAACTGCTCGAACGCATGATACAGCTTGCTCTCAAACGCCACAGACAGGGCGAAAAAATAAGCTATACATTTGAGACGAATATCCTCTCAATGGGCGGCAGCTTCGGAGCAAAAGGCAGCAAGGGCAGCAAGATGTAAGGAGTGTTCAGAATGACCGAAAAAGAAAAACAGCAGGCAGGCGAACTTTACAACGGCAATGACAAAGAACTTGTTGCCGACAGAATAAATGTCAAGAAACTATGCATGGAATACAATAATATAATCTACAACGACTTTCAGAAACGTGACAGACTTCTGACCAGAATAATTGCCCTTAAAGGCGAAAATACCGTTATCGAGCCGAATTTTTTCTGCGACTACGGATACAACATTATAATTGGCGATAATTTTTATGCCAACCACAACTGCGTCATCCTTGACTGCGCAGAGGTCATCTTCGGCGACAACGTATTTATCGGCCCGAACTGCGGATTCTATACAGCCGGTCATCCTCTTGACGCTGAATCAAGAAATGCAGGTCTTGAATACGCAAAGCCGATAAAGGTCGGCAGCAACGTCTGGATAGGCGGCGGAGTTTCCGTAATGCCCGGAGTTACTATCGGCGACGGAGCCGTTATCGGCGGCGGAAGCGTGGTAGTCAGCGATATCCCTGCCGGCTATGTTGCCGTAGGCAACCCGTGCAAACCTGTCCACAAAATTGAAAAAAAGTAAGCGTAAAACCCATTATTTTTTCTTACTTGACATAAACAGCAGTATTATGCTATAATGATAGGTAAATAACGTGTATATCCGGAATACGGTCAAAGGCGATCGGATATTCCCGACGGATGTGCAAATTTAATTCAGGAAGGTACGGAAAATGTTTGAAATACTTGAAAAGAGCAGTCTTAATCCGACTGTAACTCTTATGAAAATCCACGCCCCCAGAGTTGCCGCAAAGGCAGAACCGGGACAGTTCATTATTCTCAGAACCGACAGCGAGGGAGAAAGAATTCCCCTTACCATAGCCGACTACGACCGTGAAGCCGGCACTGTTACCATTATTTTCCAGATAGTCGGCGCTACAACGGAAAAACTCAACAGACTTGAAAAGGGTCAGTGTCTCCATGATTTCGTCGGCCCCCTCGGACGTGCCACAGAAACGGACGGTCTTAAAAAAGTTGCTGTTGTCGGCGGCGGCGTAGGATGCGCAATCGCTTATCCCGTGGCAAAAAAACTCCACGAACTTGGCGTAGAAGTACACGCAATCGTTGGTTTCAGAAACCGTGACCTCGTTATTCTCGAAGATGAATTTAAGGCAGCTTCTTCAAAATTCGTGCTCATGTCCGACGACGGAACGGCAGGAGAAAAGGGTCTCGTTACCGATGCCCTCAAAAAGCTTATCGACAGCGGCGAAAAATACGACCGTGTCATCACTATAGGCCCTCTCATCATGATGAAATTCGTCTGCAGACTTACCAAGGAATACGAGATCCCAACCGTTGCCTCCATGAATCCTATCATGATAGACGGCACGGGAATGTGCGGCGGATGCCGTCTTACAGTCGGCGGTCAGACAAAATTTGCCTGCGTTGACGGCCCGGAATTTGACGGTCATCTTATTGATTTCGACGAGGCTATGGCTCGTGGAGCTATGTACAAGCAGTTTGAACGCAAGGCTCACGAGGATACCTGCAATCTTTTCCGTCAGGAGGTAAAGTAAAATGCCTAATATGTCATTAAAAAAGAACGAAATGCCGGTTCAGCAGCCGGATGTTAGAAATAAAAACTTCTCCGAAGTTGCTCTCGGCTACACCGAGGAACAGGCTATTGACGAGGCAAAACGCTGTCTCAACTGCAAAAACAAGCCATGTACAGGCGGATGTCCAGTGCAGATAGATATTCCTGCCTTTATTGCTCAGGTAGCAGAGGGAAATTTTGCTCAGGCTTATAAAATAATCACAAAGTCAAGCTCGCTTCCGGCTGTCTGCGGCAGAGTATGTCCGCAGGAGACGCAGTGCGAAAGCAAGTGCGTAAGAGGTATCAAGGGCGAACCGGTAGCTATCGGTCGTCTGGAACGCTTCGTTGCCGACTGGCACAACTCCCAGCCTGAAACATTGATCGAAAAGCCCGAAAGCAACGGTCATAAGGCAGCCGTTATCGGTTCCGGCCCGTCCGGACTCGCCTGTGCCGGAGATCTGGCAAAAAAAGGCTATGATGTCACTGTTTTTGAAGCTCTCCACGTTGCAGGAGGAGTTCTTTCATACGGAATCCCCGAATTCAGACTGCCCAAATCTATCGTTCAGAAAGAGATCGACGGACTTAAAGCGCTGGGCGTTGATATCGAAACAAACACCGTTGTCGGAAAAACCGTTTCGGTGGACGAGCTTATGCAGAACGAGGGCTACGAGACGGTATTTATCGGATCGGGCGCAGGTCTGCCCAGATTTATGAACATTCCCGGTGAAAATCTCAACGGCGTTTATTCTGCAAATGAATTCCTCACAAGAATAAATCTCATGAAGGCATACAAGGAGAACAGCTCTACACCTATAAAAGCTGGAACTAAGGCTGTTATCGTAGGCGGCGGAAACGTTGCAATGGACGCCGCAAGATGCGCAAAAAGGCTGGGCGCTGATGTACATATCGTATACAGACGTACCGAAAACGAGCTTCCGGCAAGAGCTGAGGAAGTCGAGCACGCAAAGGAAGAGGGAATTGTTTTCAAGTTCCTGACGAATCCCGTGGAAATAAAGGCAGACGAAAACGGCTGGGCAAAGAGCGTTGTCTGTCAGCAGATGAAGCTCTCCGAACCTGACGCTTCCGGCAGAGCAAAGCCTGTTCCGATAGAGGGAGCTTTTATCGAAATCGAAGCTGACTGCGTTATCATGTCGATCGGAACGTCGCCGAATCCGCTTATCAAATCCACCACAAAGGGGCTTGACACCCAGAAGTGGGGCGGAATCATTGCCGATGATGACGGACTTACATCCAAAGAGGGCGTATATGCAGGCGGCGATGCCGTTACGGGCGCTGCAACGGTAATACTTGCAATGGGCGCAGGTAAAAAGGCCGCAGCCGCTATGGATAAGTATATACAGAATAAGTAACAAAAAGGGAACGCTTCGGCGTTCCTTTTTCGTGGGGACGCTGCTTGATTCCCGATGTAAATTTGATGTTAATTATCTTCAATTATTATTGACATTACAGCTAAAAAGTTATATAATTAAGATAATACTACTGACAGACAGGAGATCTGATTATGGAATATCTTGAAAACCGTGAATTATCATGGCTGAAATTTAATAAAAGGGTTCTCGAAGAAGCTGTCGATGCCAATAATCCGCTTCTCGAAAGAATATCGTTTTCTGCAATTTATCAGAGCAATCTTGACGAATTCTTTATGGTTCGTGTAGGCTCTCTCACCGACAGAGCCATAACCGATAAAAAGAAAAAAGACAGCCGCACAAACATGACCGCCGCTCAGCAGCTCGATGCAATCTTTACCGCCGTAAGAAGATTACAGCCCGGCGTTGAAGAAGCCTACAGAAAAAATATGGAAGAACTCGCCCAATACGGCTTTGAACAGGTAACAATGGAATCGGCAACAAAGGAAGAACATGACTTTCTGGAACTTTACTTCAAACGTGAAATAAAGCCGTTTATCTCCGGTATCGTGGTAAACGATGCCCTGCCTTTCCCGTTCCTCAAAAATAAGGAGATCTACGCCGTTGTGCAGTTCAGCTCCAAAAAAGATATTTCCATTGGCATCATCCCGGTATCATATGACCACGGAGAACGCATGATTCCTCTGGGAAACGGCGGCAAACGCTTTATTCTTACCGAAGATGTCATAATACACTTTGCACACCTTATGTTCAAAAATTACAAGGTCATCGACCGTGCGCTTGTGAGAGTTACACGCAATGCCGATATCATGGCGACCGGAAAAGGTGAGGAATTCCGCCGCAATATGGAAGAACTCGTGGCAAAACGAAAAAAACTTGCTCCGGTTCGGCTGGAGATCTCCGACGATTTCTCCAACGACGCCCTTGACTATATCTGCAAAAAACTGAAAATCAAAAATTCACGAGTATTTACCTCACGCATCCCCCTTGATGTGTCGTTCCTCTTTGCTCTCCAGGAACTCGACGGCAGAGAAGAACTCCACTATACAAAACGTTCCCCGAGAGTTCCGGCTGTGCTGTCCGAGAAAAAATCCATGTTCGCCCAGATAAAGGCAAAGGATATGCTCCTCAGCTATCCCTTTGAATCAATGAGCCTGTCATTCATCAGACTGCTCCAGGAATCTGCCGCCGACCCGAAAGTCACTTCCATAAAAATAACGCTCTACCGCCTTGCACGAAACAGCAAAGTTATTGACGCTCTCTGCACTGCCGCTGAAAACGGCAAGGAAGTACTCGTTATGATAGAACTCCGTGCCCGATTCGATGAGGCAAATAATATCGAGTGGTCTAAAGTTCTTCAGCAGGCAGGAGTAAAAGTCATCTACGGTCCGAAGGATTACAAAGCCCATTCAAAGCTCCTTCTCATTACAAGGAAGGCTCCCGGCGGCGGTTATGATTATGTAACGCAGGTCGGTACAGGCAACTACAACGAAAAGACTTCGGCTATATACACCGATCTTATGCTCCTGACGGCAGACAGTGAAATTGCCGCCGATGCAGAAGCCGTATTCAGCGGACTTATCAACGGAACTTTTGTTGAAAATACCAACAAGCTCCTTGTCTCTCCGCTTGCTCTCAGACCGCAGATAATAACCATGATGGACGAACAGATAAAAATTTCCGAAAACGGCGGAAACGGCTATATTGCTGCAAAAATAAACTCCCTCTGCGATATGGTGATAATCAATAAGCTGACAGAAGCATCGCAGGCAGGAGTTAAAATCGACCTGATAGTCAGGGGAATATGCTGCGTTATCCCCGGTGTTGAGGGATATACGGAAAATATCACCGTCCGCAGTATAGTGGGACGTTTTCTGGAACACAGCCGTATATTTATATTCGGCAAGGCGGGAAAAGAGCAGAAGATATACATAGGCTCTGCGGATTATATGAGCAGAAATACTATCCGACGTGTTGAAGTTGCTGCTCCCGTTGAGGACGAAAGACTGAAAAAACGTATCCGGGATATGTTCACGGTGCTCATGAAAGACAACGTAAAAGCACGTGTAATGAACAGCGACGGCACTTATGTCCATGCAGAACGCAAAGACGGCGAAGAACCGCTTAATTCTCAGGAGTATCTTTACGCCGAAGCCTATAAACGCCTTGAAGATAAAAAGGCTCGTCAGGAACAACTGCGAATAAACCGAAGCAAATCAAATAAAAAACGTACAGTAAAAAAGAATAAGTAATACCGTTAATATAAGTGGGGGGACGCTGCTCCTAACGGTCGCCCGTACCCTCTGTCACTTCGTGACATCTCCCTACACTGTAGGGAGTCACCCCATACCCCCAGCCAAAGGGGGATTCCCCCTTTGGAAACCCAATGTCAATAATCCCCATTATCCCGTAAAGAGATAATGGGGATTATTGGAGTAAGTCCAAAAAGAAACTCCTCATCGGCAAGAAAATGAAAGACATCGCTCTCCTGCTATACTAACGAAATGCCTATATTCTTTCATCTGTATGGGTTATTACAATATCGTCTATTATTACGAAATCCTTTACACGATGTCTTTCCCTGGCAGGCTGAGGAGGAGCTTTTTTTATTTCCGCAGCCGGTGCGGCAGGTATTTCCCGAACGGGCGGAGCAGATATTTCCTGATTTTTCCGCTGCTGTTTCAATTCTTTCTTTCGTGCTCTTTTTTCCTTTATTGCGATAATACTCCACATAATGATGTTTATTATCACGAATGCCGCTGCGGCTGCGGCTATAACCATTATTTCATATTTAGTCATTGCGTTCACCTGATGTCAATACTCTGCCCTGAACATTACCGCAGAAATATTGTCCTGTTCCTTTCTGCTTTTGACTGTTTCTATAAGCTCTCTGAGTTTCGCTTTCATGGAGCTTCCGGTGGTGACAAGTTTCGGAGAAAGTCCGCCGAATATTTCTTCTTCGGTGATAACATGGCGGAAACCGTCGGAACATATCAGATAATTAGCACCGCTTTCGATCGTTCCGAATTTTATTTCCGGCGTGATATCACCGGAAACGCCTATACACTGGGTAAGCGCATTGCGTCTTGGATCTCTCTTTGCCTGTTCGGAAGTCATGTTTCCTTTTTTTAATTCACTGTTCACAAAGGTATGATCTTCCGTAAGCTGTTTTATCCGGTATGACAGCTTATAAATACGGCTGTCACCGATATGAAATGTCATCATATTATTGTTTACGGCTATAATACCCGTTACGGTAGTTCCGAGCTGAACGCCGTTCCGCTGTCCGTAACCGATAATGCGTGCATTGAGCTTTTTCAGCCTGTTGAGAACGCTCTGTCCGGCATCTCTCCAACTCCAGTTTTCCAGTTCATATGCAAGTTCGCAGTCGAACCAGTCGGAAAAGCTGCGGACGACCTCTGCGCTTGCAAGCTCCCCTTTTGACAGTCCGCCCATGCCGTCGCATATCATAACAAGAGCTGCTCTGCCCTTTTCTGTTCGGGCATTTTTTACGCATATGCTGTCCTGATTTACCTTTTTTGAAATGCCGATATCCGTTTCGGCTGCTACTGTATAATTCATTTTAATGTTCTCCTGAGGATCACTTTTCTGTAAAAACAAAATTTTCGTCCGAAAGCCGTATCTCATCACCGAAATTGATTTTAATTTCTGCCATAGGCTGTACGGGAGTTCCGTTAATAAAAGTTCTGTTGGTGGAATTGTTGTCTTTTATGTAAAATCCGTCATCTCTGCGGAAAATAAAAGCGTGAACACGGCTGACAGTCCGGTTGTTCGTAACGCAGTAATCGACCTTGGCACGTTCCTTGCCTATAATCAGCTGCTCCTTGTCAACAGCGATTTCCTCGTTGTTGGAACGTCTTACAAGTACGGGAGATCTTCTGAGAACAGTGGCAGGAATTTCAGGCTGTTCGTAATGTCTCACGACTGTTTTCGGATCTTCAAAAGTATTGTTTGCAGGAACTTCCGGCGGAATCGGCTGAACCGGAGGAACAGACGCTCTGTTGCAGGGAGTCAGATTTCCGCCGATAAAGTTATATGCGGCAGGTGAGACGTTTCTGATAAAATTCTCAATATCGCCGACAGGAAAACCACTCAGACGGCTGGCAAATGCAATAAATTCGTTTATTCCTGCCTGATCCTGCGGCGATGCATATTTCAGCATCGAGCATAACTGTCCGAAACAGCGCATAAACCCCGTATTCGGCGACTGGAGATTGGCAAAAGGCTGATATACAAGACCTAAAAATCCGTTATCGGGACAGATAGTCATGCAGTCCGGATCAAGGCAGATCTTAGACAGATCTGCTCCTGAATCTGCCGCTATTTTATAAGCCTCCAGAAGCTGAGCGATAATCATGTAAAACTGTGCCCTGTTTATGGGACGGCGGAGAAATCGGCTTAAAACCATGCAGTTTGCGTTCCTGAAAGGATAAACTGCCGCACCGCTGCGCTCAATACGGGGACAAAGAAAAATCGGACGGCAGCTCAGGTTTCCGGCAATATTTACATCATTGTAATTCAGCTGTTCTCTGGAAACGGGAGTTACCTCAAAACTGCCGCCGTTCTTTTTTATATATTTAAACTTAGCCATAAGCTACACTCTCCTCAGCTCTGTCCGGTCTTTATCTTCCAGCGGACATTATTTTCATAATATTATTATACAATATAAAGAGATTCAAGTCAAGTAAATTTATAGCCTTACTTTTCAACAGCTTGCAGATGATATGTTGAAAAGTAAAAGCGGATTTGTTGGTTTGATATAAAATCACTGCACATCCCATGTGATTTTTTTATGCTTTAATCCCTTGACAAATCAGTAATAATGATGTATAATAAGTGTAAAGTATTTTTAGATTACACCAACGAGGGTCTGATATGGCTAAGGAACTTAAATTTGTTATGCTCCTTGACTGCTACGGCGACTTGCTCACCGAACATCAGCGAAACGTTATGGAGCTTTATTACTGTGAAGATCTTTCTCTTGCGGAAATCGGCAGCCCTATGGGTATCACCCGTCAGGCAGTTATGAGCCTTATAAAACGAACCGAAGCAATTCTCCTCAATTATGAGGAAAAACTCGGATTCGCCAGCCGTCTCGGCAAAATGAAAGAATGCTTCGGAAATATCGCCGCTCTTGCGGAAAATATAAATGACGACAGTCTCCGGCTCTCCGTTCTTGCAGAAGTGGAAAAAGGGCTTGAGATACTATAATTTAAAAGCAATATTGATAATATAAGCGATTCTGCTTTCTATACTCATGTTAAAAGAAGTTTTTCACTGTGGACATTCACTATAATTATTATTATTACTCCTTTACGGAGTAATAATAATAATTAATAATGGGTTTCCAAAGGGAATGTACTTCCCTTTGGCAGGGGTGTGGGGACAGCGTCCCCGCTTAATAGTTGTTGATATTAATTATAAAAAGAGGAGATACAGCATGGCATTTGAGGGACTTTCAGAAAAACTCAACGGCGTCTTTAAAAAACTTAAATCACGTGGAAAGCTTTCGGAAAGCGATGTCAGGGAGGCTATGCGTGAAGTCCGTCTCGCTCTCCTTGAAGCCGATGTAAGCTACAAGGTAGTAAAGGACTTTGTTAAAAAAGTTACAGAGCGTGCTGTAGGCGAAGATGTCCTTTCCAGTCTGACTCCTGCACAGCAGGTCATAAAAATAGTAAACGAGGAACTCTGCTCCCTTATGGGAAACAGCAACGCAAGGATAAATTTTTCTTCCAAACCTCCTACGGTCATTATGATGTGCGGCTTACAGGGTTCGGGTAAGACGACTCATTCCGCCAAGCTTGCTAAACTCCTGAAAAAAGAGGGACACCGTCCGCTGCTGGCTGCCTGCGATATCTACCGTCCTGCGGCTATAAATCAGCTTCAGGTGGTCGGTCAGAAAGCTGACGTTCCCGTTTTTGAAATGGGTCAGATAGACCCCGTTATCATCGCAAAACAGGCTCTTGCTCACGCCAAGGATTACGGTCACGATGTCCTTATCATCGACACCGCCGGCCGTCTCCATATCGACGAAAAACTTATGGAAGAGCTTGTAAAAATCAAAGAAATCACCCAGCCTGACGAGATTATGCTCGTTGTTGACGCTATGACCGGTCAGGATGCCGTAAACGTTGCCAAATCCTTTGATGAGACTGTCGGCATCACCAGCGTTCTTATGTCAAAGCTGGATTCCGATACACGAGGCGGTGCTGCACTGTCGGTTCTGTCCGTTACCGGAAAACCTATCAAATACGTGGGAATGGGCGAAAAACTTGACGATTTTGAACAGTTCCACCCCGAAAGAATGGCATCACGAATTCTCGGTATGGGCGACGTTCTCACCCTTATTGAAAAGGCAGAAAACGTTATGTCCCAGAAAGAAGCCGAAAAGCTTACCAAAAAATTCAAGGAGAACAAGTTCGATATGGACGATCTCCTGAACCAGATGAAGCAGATAAAAAAACTCGGCTCGATGAAGTCAATACTTGGAATGCTTCCCGGCGTGGGCGACAAGCTCAAAGATGCCGATATCGACGAAAAACAGCTTGACAGGGTCGAGGCGATCATCACCTCGATGACAAGGGCAGAACGTGAAAAACCGTCTATCATCAATCCATCCCGAAAAAAGCGTATCGCCAAAGGTTCGGGTACTAAAGTTGAAGATGTCAACAGACTTCTCAGACAGTTTGAACAGATGCAGCAGATGATGAAACGGTTTACCGGCAAAAATAACAAAATGTCACTGCGAAAGGCAAGAAAACAGCTTGCCGGCATGAACTTTGACAAGATGCAGGGTAAGGGCGGAGGAAATATGCCGTCGTTCTGATGCATATACAGACTTCAAGGCGGTTTTCCGCTTGAATATACAGGCAGCAAAAGTCTGCCTAAAGATTATTTCCGGAGGTGAATAATTAAATGGCAGTTAAAATCAGACTCAGAAGAATGGGCGCTAAGAAAGCTCCTTTCTATCGTATTGTAGTTGCTGATTCCAGATACCCCAGAGACGGAAGATTCGTTGAAGAGATCGGTTATTACGATCCTACAAAAAATCCTTCAGTTGTTAAGGTTGATGCTGACAAGGCTAAGGACTGGATCAAAAAGGGCGCTCAGCCTACAGACACTGTAAAGAATATCCTCAAGAATGAGGGCGTTCTTTAATTACCTGTTCTACGGCGGAGGAGAGACTGATGTCTCTGCCTCTGTTCCGCAAGACGCATGGAGGACTATTTATGAAAGATTTACTTTACGCTATCGCAGCAGGACTCGTTGAAGACAAGTCCGCTATTAAGATTATCGAGGACGAGCCTGATGAAGAAGGCGTTATCGTCTTTCACCTGACTGTTGCTCCCGACGATATGGGACGTGTTATCGGCAAACAGGGCAGAATTGCAAAGGCTCTCCGCACTATTATGCGTGCCGGAGCTGCTAAAAGAGATCTTAAAGTTTCCGTTAATATTGAATAACAGAAAAAACTCCCCTGAATTTCATGGGAGTTTTTATTATACATATCATCGAAAAACATCAAGTTTCTCCACACTGATATTACGGCTTCGGGCATATTCTGTTCCGTAACATTCTTCCGCAGCATTTCCTGCCGCAAGAAGCAGATCTGAATTATCTATCATGTGTTCATCTGCCAGATTATAACAATTCTCATTATACCGGGCAGAAACAATCTCAACACTGTCTGCCTGAGCATGAAGATTGAAAAATCTGTCACGAAATTCATCCACCCAGTTTGTAGACTGTTCTTCATAGGGCATTGCAATATGCAGCCTGATGTCGTTATACATACGAAGCGCTGAAATTATCTCCGCACACCACAGCGGTATTCCATACTCGCAGTTCACCCAGAACCGATCATATCCCCGACGGTAAAGCTCCCATATTTTTTCACGGAGTTTAGCCTTAATTTCGGGATATGGCGGTTCTTTTTCATTTTTACAGACAAGGTTAAGTTCCTCGCCGGTTGATATTATTGTACAGGTCATGTTAATTAAATCCTTTCATATTCTAATTTATTATATTATGCCACAATTTGAGCCAAATGTCAATGGCACAAATTGAAGCATGGTATACTCTTCTTGAGGTGATTTCAGATGATATATGAAAGAATTAAAAATCTTCGGGAAGATATGGATTTAACTCAGCAAAATATGGCAGACAAATTATTCATAAACAGGCGGACTTATTCAAGCTACGAGACAGGTATCAGGGGTATTCCAATAGAGGTATTAAGCCATATCGCTGATATTTTTAATACAAGTACCGATTATCTGATAGGCAGAACAAATGTAAAAAAGCCTTATCCCAAAAAATAAAAAAATAGGGCAGATCCGAAGAACTGCTCTATTTTTTTATTATTAGATATCAAACTTCTTTTTCAATTTTTCAAAAAAGCTCTGCCGCTTAGCGTAATTTTTCTCGTTCAGGGATTCCTCAAACGCTTTGAGCAGATCTTTCTGCTTCTTCGTCAGATTCTTCGGAACTTCAACATTTATCTTGACGTACTGATTTCCTCTGTCTGATCTCTGGAGCTTCTGTATTCCCTTGCCTTTCAGCCGGAATACTGTTCCCGTCTGCGTTCCCTCACTAATATTATATTTAACATCGCCGTCGATAGTCGGCACGGTGATCTCTGCACCAAGCACAGCTTCTGCGTAAGTAACGGGGATCTCACAATGTACGTCAAATCCGTCCCTTTTGAACAGCGAATGACTTCTCACATTTATGTTAAGCAGAAGATCTCCCGAAGGGCCGCCGTTTACACCGCAGTCTCCCTGTCCGCCAAGACGTATAGTCTGCCTGTCTCCGATTCCTGCCGGAATATCCACAGAAACGGTTTTCTGATTCCGTACTCTTCCGATACCATGACAAGTCGGGCAAGGATTCTTTATGATCTTTCCCTTACCGTTGCAGTGCGGACATACCTTGCTTGACGAAATAGCTCCGAAAGGCGTTCTCTGAGTGGTTTTGACCGATCCTCTGCCGTGACAATCAGGACAGACTTCGGCTGTTGTTCCCTCATGAGCGCCCGTTCCCTTGCAGGCATCGCAGGTACACATCCGATTGATCTTTATTTCTTTGCTGACGCCTTTGCAGGCTTCCATGAAGCTTATTGTAACGGATTCCTGTATATCTGCGCCCCTTTTCGGAGCATTTGCAGATGCCGAACTGCGGTTTGAACCGCCTCCGAAACCGAATCCGCCGAAAATATTTTCAAGAATATCGCCCATATCGCCGAAACCGCCAAAGCCGCCTCCGAAGCCTCCTGCGCCGTCAGCTCCGCCGTAATTCGGATCAACGCCGGCATGACCGAACTGATCATATCGTGCTTTTTTATCCGGGTCATTGAGAACTTCAAAAGCCTCGTTGACCTCCTTCATCTTGTCCTCGCAGGAGGGATCATCAGGATGAAGATCGGGATGATATTCTCTGGCCTTTTTCTTATAAGCCTTTTTTATTTCATCCTCGGAGGCTCCTTTCTGGATTCCGAGCACTTCATAATAATC
>OIYT01000834.1_pt1 | contig 25528 bp, 20 predicted proteins | sample 1588201 | NCBI WGS metagenome assembly OIYT01 (sample SAMN03283260) | human gut metagenome | biome: human-associated habitat; material: feces | host: Homo sapiens | place: USA | collected 2013
ATGCCACCTCCTGTCCCAATAGAATCATCAGACGTATACATCGGTCACACAGGCAAACGCTCTGTGAAAAAGCACTCCGTTCTGTTCGTGCATTATTCTGTTGATTGTTGGCACTTTTTCCATGGATTTCTTCCCTCCAACTACATAAGGTCGGGTGCTTTTAGTAAGTCAAAGCGCGCTGTATCTCCGAGAGACACTGGACTTATTCCCAAGAACAGGAAAAATCCACTCCACGATAATCTCATCATTCCTACATAAGAGAAAAAGTGCCGAATTTTCGGCACTTTTCTTATATCTACTATTTTTCCTTTGACATCAATACTACGCACTCAACGTGCCTCGATACCCTCGATTTGATGTCAGACCTTGTTTTTTTGCAGTTTGCACGTTAACGGGAACAAGTCAGTAACGATTTGGCGTTCACGGGAATAAATCCGAATTAATAACATAGGCTTGTGTTGGTATAGAAGAAGCTTGTGCTTTTTGCGTGATAGCTGAATTTTGCATGATTTCTTTTAAATTGCCGAGACAGGATAATACCACACATTACGATTATATGGAATCATCTCATCTGTCATACACAGTATGATTCCGGGCTGAATTTTCATTTTCAATTTTTCGAGAACACTAAAGTTTTTATCCGGTGTTTTGGGATTTTTTGATTTCTTAATTTCAAGCGGATAAATCTTGTCTCCAATCGTGATTACAAGGTCGATTTCCTTTTTATCAATATCGCGATAATAGTAAAGGTCGGGACGCTTTCCGGCGTTGTAGTAGCTTTTTACAATTTCTGTAATAACATATGTTTCAAAATAAGCACCTGCCATTGCACCATTTTCCAATGTTTCAGCATTCGGCCATCTGCAAAGGTAAGCAGCGAGGCCAGTATCCATAAAGTACATTTTTGGTGTTTTGACCAGTCGGTTCGTTATATTGTTGTAGTACGGATGCAGAATATAGATGATACCACTTCGCTCAAGGATTGTTATCCACGCTTTGACGGTTGGGACAGAAATACTAAGTTCCTTGGAGATCTCACTGTAATTCAGTTCCTGTGAAGTTCTCGCTGCTATATAAACCAAAAAGTCATAGAATTCATTCAATTTATCTACTTGTTCAAGCAGATGAATATCACGCTCAAGATATGTGTTAATATAGTCCATATAAAAGCGCTCACGCTCAATATCAGTTGTCAGGAGTTTCGGCATACTGCCATCGAATATTCGCTTGAAGATCTGGTGAATGTCTTTTTTCTTCTGGTCTGTCAAACGGTCTTTCAGATCATCAATAACAGGAGAAAATGGAATAGCATTTCTTTCTTCAAGTTCAGCAGTTGAAAAGCCGGACAAGTCAAAAATTCCGATGCGACCGGAAAGAGAATCCGCCACACTTTTCATCATCGGGAATTTTTGTGAACCTGTCAGCCAATACATGCCATTGCACGGCTCGCCATTCAGCATCTTTTCATCCACAATGCGTTTCATTTCCAGCAGTATGGACGGCACACGCTGAAATTCGTCAATCAAAAGCGGAGAACCATAGGTTTCAAAAAATAGAGCAGCATCGGTCTCCGCAAGCCGTCTGGCATTCTGATCGTCAAGTGTCACATATTTTCGTTCCGGCTCCATCAAATGATGGAGCATCGTAGATTTGCCAACCTGTCTCTGTCCGCATACCATGATGACAGGGTAAAGTTTTGAGTTTTTGAGAATCTCATTTTCAAGAAAACGCTTGATATACATAGCACACCTCCGAGAAATTTTAAGCCTAATTTTATTATACTCGATTTTCTGACGAAAGTCAAGCAGTTGTTCAGTATTTCTGAATAACTGCTTGTAGAGATATAAAAGATTAAAAATACAGAGGAAAATGTTGTACATCGTTATTGAAATTTCTTCATTTTATCATCTTATTCAAGTTAAATTGGTGCAAGCTTTTTCACATCATGCATAAGAAAATGCATTCTATCAATCCTCTTGTTAATATGCCAATGACCGCAGTACCACGCCTTGTAATTCACCGTTTTTTCAATGGTATCCAGCCAATGTTCCGTGCTATTGTCAACAGTGGACTTGTCAATTCCCGGCAGAAAACACTCTGTCGGGATATATTTATATGGGCAGGTGTGTGAAAGCACAACGTCAACCGGATTAGCCCTCACCTGCTGCTCAACATATTCCTTAATCGTTGGCGTTGGCTGCTCATCCGGCCACCATTTGTAGTCGTGACTTAATCTGTAAAACTTGTCCACACTGTAAGCACCGCCAATTACAATGCACTGCTTGCCCTCAATGTCAAAAATATCTCCGTCCACCGGGAACAAGATATTCGGGAAATCCTCCTCATACAGTACCCGACCGCCATGCCAGATTTTCTCATGATAGGAACAGATATTCTGTGGGCGGTTTTCGTGATTGCCATGAATGCAGAAAAATGTGGACTTCATATTATTGATTTCTCGTTTCAAAAGAAAGTCACGCATCTGACCTGTGTAATTGACTCCCACATCTCCCAGCAGTACAATTATATCTTCCGGTGTGGGATGATACTTCGTAAACAGCTTGTAAATCGGATCGGCTGATCCGTGAATGTCGCCTGTGATATAGACCATAGATTTCTCCTCCTATCTTTAGTATAACACGAAACGCTTAAAAAGGCAACATAGCGTATTACTCACAATTTTTCTCTCAATACCTGAAATCCGGATGTACCTCTTCGTATCCAAACTCGTCTTTCGGTTCAGTTATAATCTCAACAGAGGCAATGCTATCACACCAAGTGCCGACTAAGTTATCGTTCTCATAATTGTAGTAGTCACCGCCGCCTCTGCCGTTGCCCATTGCAATCAGCAGAGGAAGCGGAGCAATATACCCCTGACCCCAGTCCGTTTCATCGCAAACATTCAGGCAATGCAGCATATCAATATATTCCTTTCGGGCGTGGTTATAAATAAACCGATACCCCATATTGTCCGCATTGCCGTCCACTTTTCGGAAATTCTCCATCACATAACCATAAAGGCTTTTAACGATATGCAGTTTATCCGTCCATTTCCGTAAAGCACGGAAATACGTCACATTTTCCTCACTTAAATCGGCGTAATCACCGACCAGAAAAACTGTATCGCCCTTCCATTCGCCTGCGATCTGATTGAGAATCGCACGGGATTCCGTCTCAGTTTGTGAGATTTCAAGCAGCTTTCCAATGATTAATTTCCCATCAATAGTAAGAACTTCTTTCTTGTCCATGTTCGCAAGTATGTAATACTGTCCCATTTTATTCCATTTCCTCCTCATAATTCTTCTGTAATACTTTTCAATAACTTCAAATGAATTGAAACGCCCATGCTATCCCTCCTCTGTTTTAATTTCAATTTTTTCACCGATCATTCTCTCGTAATATTCAATCGCCATGAGCAGCAGAGTTTTCCCATCATCGGTTCTGATTGCGACCGGGTTGCCATAGCGGAGGAAGAAATCATCGTCCTCTATGTGATTGCATAATTCCTGCTGTGAGATGATATTGATAGATGGCAGTTTCATGTTGCACCTCCTGTATACTGTTCCAGCCATAATGTGTCACTGTATATCGGTTCGATCTTTCGCAGGTGGATGCATTCGAGATTCTGCTTTTCTTTCTCCGGTAAAGCACACAGTTGATCTCCCCATTGTCTGATTAGTTCATGGTGTGCGGTGAAATACTTCATTCCCTCTACAATCATTTCTTCAATCGTCATATGATTTGATTCTGCGATCTTTCGCAGTATTTCTACATATTCATCCGGTGCTATGAACTCGTAAAGATAATAGTCTATATGGGGCAGATGTGCCTTATCCGGCCATGGCAGTCCGAAATCACTGCGTTTTATCTTGCACTGTGGTGTTCCGTCTTTCCAGAACACAATACCCTCAATAGCGTGCTTTGAAAGATAAGAACGGATTCCCTCGAACGATCGGTCAGGCAGATCAATCACAGTTTTCCCGTGAGGGATCAGGTAATCCCGCTCCAGACAATACGGATTTCCGTTGAAATGCAGTCCCACTGCTTCATATGTGCCATCGGGAAAAGATGTAGAGCTATTCTTATACGCACTTACAAACCATTGATCGGCAGGATCCTTTTCTTCGACGAGTACCCAGTGCGGCCAATGTCCTGTGACCATGTCCGGCTCGCCGCAAGGGATCGCACCTGCCGGAGGCGATTTCAGATTGCCGTGATTATCTTTCTTTGCATCATAACGCTTGTAAAATTTCCCTTCGATGACAGCACAGCAGGCACCGTCAATTTTCTCGGTTGCAATTCCATCTCCGGCAAGCACCCATGAAAGTGACACATCGGATAACTCCGGTAATGCTTTGACCACTCTGTTGTTTTCAAATTCACGTTTGAATAATGTCGGGATCTTTTTCATTTGCTTTCCTCCTTGCTAATATATTCTGTGAAAGTCATCGCTTTTTCCTTGTTGCTGACTATTATGCCATAGATAAAAAATTTTGTCAACTGCTCCGATTTTGAAGTTTTCAACATCTTGTTGAAAGTCAAAACGACGTAATTACGTTGTTTTTAGGATTCGCTTTACTTGACTGAATCGCATTTTGCAATCAGCTGATTGTAAAAGTTGATAACAGACAGTATAGATTTTTGCTTCAAAATTATACAGGTTGAAAGTTTTCTATGTTGTGCATAGAAATCCGAGAAAAGTTTGTAGGATATGACAACAATCAATTGATTGTATTCAGAGGGATTCAGATTGATTTTATGCTTTCTGATACAATCAGACCCGAAAAGACCCCCAGATCTTTGTCGGGTATTATGAATAGATATTGCAGTCAGATGCTGGTATAATGTATCATACAAAAACAATCAGCAGGAGGTAAAACGATGAACAAAACAACCGGAAGAGAAGCACTTATCCTGAAAAACCGCAGAAAGGAACTGGGACTGACACAGGGCGAAGTAGCTGACCAGATCGGGATACAGCTTCAGCAATACCAGCTTTTCGAGTACGGAAAACGGAAGGTTTCATCCAGCAGCATGATCCTCGGACTCCGCCTTTGTGCAGTGCTGGAATTAGAACCCTATGAACTGGTATTTGAGAAAAGTGCAGATTGGGTCAGGAAAGTCAGCAAGATCTGAGCTTTTGTGTACTACCAACAAAATAAGCAGATATATTATCCCAAAATTTAACGTCAGAAATTTTCCCAATACAATCCGTGGATTGTGGACAAGTGCATATGATTATGGTAATATATCTGTGGGATTGAAAAACCCGAAATTACGTTGTTTGGGAGGTATGCATATGAATGCAGAAAAGATAAAAACAGTCAGGAGGTGCAGACTTGAAGGATGTACAAAAGGCAGCAGCTGAACGTGCCGCACACCCCAGCAGCTCACCTGCCGGAAGCAGTTTCGAGACTGACCGTCAGCGGCAAAAAGCTGCTGTTGGCAAACAGTTTGACGCACTGGAAGGTACTCGTATCCGAAAGATTACTGCAAGTTCAAACATAGAATCAGACGGACCGCCGAAAAAGCTGCGAGTTGCCGCTTACTGCCGTGTCAGTACCGATGACATTGAACAGGCACTTTCCATTCACATGCAGCGAAAAGTTTACAGTGAAAAAATCAAGGCAAATCCGGATTGGATACATGTCGGAACATACGTGGACGATGGATTCTCCGGAACCAATACTTTTCACCGCCCGGCCTTTTTAAAGTTAATTGAGGACTGCCGTGCCGGACGTGTGGATATGATCATTACAAAAGCTGTCTCACGTTTTGCAAGAAATCTGCTGGACTGCATCGGATACATCGAAGAACTGAGCAATCTTGATCCGCCGGTGCGTGTGTTTTTCGAGGCGGAACAGCTTGATACCAGTATGCAGACCAGCGGCGTGATTTTATTTGTGCTGGCAATGGTTGCTGAAGAAGAAAGCCATATGAAGAGCGAAGCCATGCTGCTCTCTCTGGAATGGCGTTTTAGCCGGGGACGTTTTATGACACCTGCACTATTTGGTTACGATAAAGCGGAAGTTCCCGACGGATTCGGCGGCAAAAGAAAGGTGCTGGTGATCAATCCGCAGGAGGCAAACGTGGTAAAATGGATGTACGCTATGATGCTGGACGGCAGCACAGCGGAGGAAATCGCTGGTGTTCTGACAGAACTGCACATTCCTACGGGTGGCAGACGCAAGGATGGTTCTCTTAATACCAACTGGACAGGAAACGGCGTTGTGACGCTGATGCGAAATGAACGGTACTGCGGAGATGTGCTTGCAAGAAAAACATATACCCCAAATTTTAAGGATCATAAATCCAGAAAAAACAGGGGAGAGAAGAATAAATATTTTCAGGCGGATCACCATGAAGCGATCGTTCCGCGCAATGTCTGGAACGCCGTACAGAGAATTCTGAACAGCCGCCGCTACGGTCATGAAGGCACTTACCTGCCCATGCACATCATTGATAAAGGTGTTCTTGCCGGATTTATTTCCATGAATCGCTCATGGGCTGGATTTGATGCTGAAGATTATTACCGTGCCTCGCAGATCGCAATGGGACTGCTTGATGAGGAACTGGAAGATGATCTTGAAAATGAATATCTGCCGGACAGCGGTCACAGGCTTGCAGGGCTGATCGACGATCATGGCATATCTCAGATTGCCCGTGATCTGACAGAAGCTGAGCAGCAAATCAAAAACGAGATGGAAGGCGTCGACAGAGAAAAGCATAATTTCGATCAGCAATCAGAAATTGTGAAAACATTTCAGGTGGTCAGCGGAGATATGTTCAGCAGGATCCATGAACCCGTTGTCCGGATAGGGCGGCATTCTATCGCATTCAATCAGAATTGTGTTTCCTTGATGAAAGCGGAATTTGCTGAGATACTGTTTAATCCGGTGGAACGGATGGTGATTGTACGCCCATGTGAAAGAAAAAATCCTAATGCAGTTGAATGGAGTGCAAAATCCAGGGGAGCAAGTTACCTGTGCAAGATCCTATACGAATCAATGGGCTGGGATAGGGAGTATGCTTACCGGATTCCGTGTCAGACAGTGACGATCACGCTAAAAGACGGTACCATGCAGTCAATTCTGGTTTTCGACCTTGATAACTATATCGGCAGAGCCGTCAATAAAAAAGAAGAGATCATTCTTGCACGGCAGGAACAGGAACGGATGGAAAAACTTGAAGAAGAGGCGAAAAGCTACTTCTTTCCGCCCGATGAAGAGGAAGAACCTGAAGAGCTTGTAGAAATGGCGAAACAGGTTCAGAAAGCATTGGAACTGAATCAAAAAATATTCGGTACGCCTGCTTTTATGCATAACTCCACATTCCGCAGCATTGACGGTATCGGGAATTGGGAGGAGTGGCTTGCCCCTGCAAGACCACTGGATACCACTCACAGATACGATGCGGAAATAGTTGACGAAATGCTGCGGGAGATCCAGAACGATCCACCGAAACTTCCGCAGGAGCATTCCGCCGAAAGTAATATAATCGATGCGGATAGCAGTGGTGAGGGAGGTTAATTATGTCAAGAGATCCTGCAAAAAGCAGACCGCTTTCGGCGAATGTCAAGCGTATGATGTGGCTGGAAAGAGCATCGCCGCGCAGCAGCAAGGTCATAAATGCACAGCGTGTCTGGACGGAAAACGATAAAATCTACTGTCATAAGCAGGGCAATCTGTTTATGGAAGCGGCGGCAATGGGATTTTCTATGGATTCCTTTGTTCCGCTGTACATGACAAGTCAGCTTGCAGGCGTGATCGACTATAACTTTTCTTCATCAAACGGTGCGGGAAAGGGACTTTCGGAACTTCTGCAAATCCCGGCACTGCTGCAAAATCCGAGAACCATTATTGAATCGCTGTACTGGATAGAAGAAATTCTTGAAACAGCGGAAGATGGCGAAAACAAGAGTCTGCTGCTTGCAAAAGCGTATGATGCTGATATGAAACATACGCCGAAAGCATTGCTTGCACTGCCTGCCGAGGAAAATGACAGCATTGAAAATTTATCCTATGCATATTGGCTGGGATACATATACCGCTGCGAATGCATCCTGCATGACGAATCCAGCAGAATGGTGTACAGTGCTTTTACAGAAGAAATTATGAGAGATGCTTATACAAATATGATTGCAGGTCCTATGAATCAAAAAAATCTGTCGGACTGTGCGAAAGAGATCTGTACAGTTCTTGACCGGCTATTGGTTGAAAAAATCTGGCCGGAAAAGAAACATAAAAAATACCTATAAAGGAGGATCCCTATGGAAACTACACAGTCATGGGCGGCAGGATTTAACCGCCCGAAACCTCTGCCGATGCAGATACAACGGCCGCCGCAGCAGATGCTGAGCCGAGAGGAACAGCTGGAAGCAAGAAGGCTGGCAGAAGAAAACAATTTCAGTTATGCAGGCTATCAGGTGGTGAGACGAGAGTTTATCTCGCACCGCTTTGATCCTGCCATGACCGTACGCTCAAACAGTGTTACATTCAACAATGCCTGTATCAAAGCTCTGGAAAATGCGACATATGTTCAGTTCCTGATCAACCCTACAGAGAAAAAGCTGCTGGTGCGGCGTTGCGACAGCGGTGCCCGTGATGCAATTCGCTGGTGCATTGTGAAAGAAGAAACACGAAAAAGCAGGCAGATTACCTGCAAGCCTTTCGCCGAGCGGCTGTTTGCTATGATGGGCTGGGAGGAGGATTACCGCTATCGTTTTCAGGGAATGCGGATCCGTTATTTTGAAGATGAGATGTATTTGTTTGATCTGAGTGCTGATGAGCGTTTTGCTCCGCAGAAAAAGGACGAAAACGGAAAACGCATTGCATCTGCACCGGTTCTTCCGGAATACTGGAGCGGAAGCTATGGTCTGTCTGTTGAGGAACATGATATGTCTACACAAGTAGATTTTCTTGACAACTTTATTACGCCGTCCGAGGTTGTGAAAACGGATGCGGCAGAGGGAATACCGGAGGAAGCAGAATGAACGGAATGTATTTAACCCTTGATATGAAAAACGATATGTTTATCCTTGATGAGGCTACTCTTGATGTGTTGGGAAGACCAAGGCAGGTGCAGCTGCTCATCAATACACATCAGAGAAAACTCGTCCTCCGTGCGTGCAGCACAGAGGACGCAGAAGCAATTTTCCTTTCTTCTGCTCCTGTGATCTCCACGGAGATCAGCGGCAGGAAACTTTTGCAGAATATCCGCACAAATATGGGGTGGAGTGACAGATCCATGCGGGTCTGCCCCGGTATTTACCTTGTCGATCACAGAGCCGTTTGCTTTGACCTGAGTAAAACACGGCTTGTTTAACGGAGGCGTTTATGGATAAGGAGCGTTTATTCAAAAATCTGGAACGAAGGTACAGTTCAAAATGCGAACTGGCAGCACATCTTCCTCTCGGAGTCGATCCGGATGCGATCTGGGAGGAGGTGCTGCAAAGCAGGCGTGAAAAGGGCATTCAGCTTTCGCTTAGCAATACAAACGGCGAAGCATACTGGTATTTGCTTACCGGTAAAATGATAACGGCAAGCGAGGTAATTGTCGGAGAACTGATGGAACATGACAGCATTTGCGAGCCGCACATCAATCCGGTATCCACCATCGAGGAGATCTATTACACCGGATTTCTGGAGGGCACTCAGATCTCCATAAAAGACGCAATGAAATTCCTGCAAAGCGGCGAAGAACCGGAATCTGTGGAAGAGCTGATACTGCTGAACAATCGTCAGGCGGCATCTTTTGCATCGGAAAATATGTATCATGCCATTGATGAAAATTATCTGCACAATCTTGCTTATTTCCTGACGGACGGGCTTGACAACGGCGGCGGAGATTTCAGAGTGACGAACAGCATTGAGATTCCATCTTTACAAGGAGAGATGGTAAAACTGCCTCCGGCAAATGCGATTCCGGAACTTGCAGCACAGCTTTCGGCATTTCTTGCCGATACAAAAATTCATCCTCTGATCAAATCAGCGGCGGCACAGGCTTGGGTGCTTACCGTCCGCCCTTTTCCGGAGGGGAATGAACGCCTTGCACGGCTGCTGTCAAATGTTATTCTGATTCGCGCAGGATACACTTTTTTCGGAGAGACCAGTATTTCCTCGGTCATTGCACGGAGCAGCTATGAATATTTTCGTGCGATCGCCAATATTCTCCGGACGGAAAACGGGGCTGACCTCACCTTTTTTCTGGAATATTATCTGACCGCGTTATCTGCGGCTGTCAATGACCTGCGCGGCAGACGTGAACGAGAAGGACAGGAGTTGGCAGATGAGGAAAAGAAAATGGCTGTCATGCCGCTTTCAGCGGATATTCCGTCTGACAAAAATAAGATATCTACGGTCAGTAATATGACGGGTACTCCTCAGAAAAGCTGTAAAAATCACAATGAAAAACGTGGGATTATTCTAAATGTACTGCAAAAATTCCGGGAACAGGGGCGTACGCAATTTAAAATCATAGATATCGTTTCATTAACCGGAATACCAAGAAAAACGATCAATACATTTTTGAATCAGCTTGTAGACGAGAATACGATCATAGCCGTGAACAGAGGAAAGCCCGAAAATATCTATGCATTTCCGGAGAGTCAGAATGATGAGGCGGAAAAAAGCGGCGATATTCCGCAAGAAACACAGAACCCTGTACAAAATGAAGTACTGATGCTTGCGATACAAAAGCGGATGCAAAATGGTACTGAACAATCTGCTAAAATTGCGGGTTTGCTTGCAGATTATCTGACAAGCGGGAAATATCAGTTCACATCAGCAGAAATTGCTGATACGTTAAGTGTTTCCGTATTCAGTGTCAGAAATGCTCTCAACTGGTACAAAAGCAATCATTTTGTGAAGATTGTTGGCGGAAGCAGATCACAATATATTTACGCTTTCAATACTCAGCAGGATAATACAGAAAATGCGGAGAATACAGATAATCAAAAACAATATTCGCCTGAACTTGTCACTCTTGTGAAGTCGCTTATCCATAACGGGAATTCTCCCAAGGATAAAAGAATCGGAAAAGTCATTTTCAGCTGTATGAAAAAAGGCTGTGTGACGGTCGATGATTACAAAAAAATGGGGCTGGAATCCCGATTGTATTCAGATATGCGGTTTGCCGCACAGCTTGGACTTGTCAAGCGAATTGATATGGGACACTATGAGATTCTGGTGGACCTTGCGGATTACGAGGGGAGAATGGAAGATGGTATGAAAAACACGCTGAGACTGATGTATGAGCTGTTTGGCGAGGATGCGTTTTCCGCAGAAATGGCAATTGCTAAACTTGATTACAGTGAAAGCCATATTTCCACTACCCTGCACCAGCTGACTTGGCTGAAAATTCTCAATTGCTCCAAGGACGAGAACCGCAGGAACTCCTATCAGTTTAATGTGAATCCTACGGATAATCCGGAGTATTTTGAAGGGGCGGCGTGAGACAAAAACAGGACATCTGATGAGAGGTGTCCTGTTTGTTCATTACGCAAATCGTTCCTTGTCCGGATATCGCGACCATACTGCTTATATATTATCACATCTTTATTGTGTATAGTTGTATGGGAAAACGATTGATAGATATGGAAAATTCAGATCAACGTATCGCCAAATGCCTGACATACTTCATCAGAGTCCTTGCCGGATATTGTCCTGCCAGTGACCTGCTCGATTACATTCAGGAGTTTTTTGGAACGATCAATTATAAACTTTTGAAATTCGTTATTTCTCAGTAAACCATGGTCGATCCAATGTGTCTCAACATAGCTGTCCAGATCAGATGACATTACAGAGCCTTTCTTTTCGAGTTTACCGAGGTAGACAGATGGAGCTACTCCACCGATCTCTCTATTGCTGCTTGCGGAAATAGGTGTTTTGTTAACGATACTATTCCATTTTGATTTATCGTAGCTCTGCCCTATGCAATAATCTTTTGGGAAAATGTGGTGAATGTCAATTTTTTCATTTGAATATGTCGAGAAATCCATCTCCGCGCCAGAAATAAAATCACGAGCGTGGTTCTTTAGTATCAGTGCCATAATTCCTTTGTATGCTGCTGACTGTCTCGATTGTAGACTAAGCAGACGGGTTGGATTAAAGAAGAAATCTGTAACAGTCTTTGGGAAATCACCATTTTCCGTAATCCATTTAATGACTTGCGTGATGTCATTGGCATATCTTGTTTCATTTGCAGAACCGTACAATTCTCCGAATACGCCACACCAATACCATTGTTTTACCATGTTTTTGACGGTGGTCTTATTAATATTATTTCCTTCAAGTAACACCGTGCAAATAGTAGCCAAAGGAATAAGCTGGGTACTGTATGGCAGATCTCGACTTGAAAAGATCCGTTCTTCTTGCAGCAGTTTTTCAGCCACAGAAAAACCCTTGCAAAGTTCATCCGCATATTTTTTGTATGCTGTCAAATTTAAAGCAAGCACATCCTTTTTCTTACAGCTGACGGTTCCGCCAGTCTTGAATGAAGAAAGCAGCGTAAGTGCAGTCAGAAAGTCAGTAGCCGTGACGATGTTCAGCAAATCACCTGAAAAATAGCACTCCTTACGTTCTTCCCAGTCCTTTCGCAGCGGAAAGTCATCCATAGCAAAGATCGCTGTGACAAGTTCAAAAACCGTCAGTGAGACACCGCCTGTGTTTACATTTTCAAAAACCTGACACACAGCCTCCTTCGGAGTTTCTTTATCAAGGAGAATGACCGGCATCGCATATTTCTGCGTTGGCATGATGATTTTTGAAAAAAGTTCAGTAAACTGCCGGATCACATCCGGATCATATTCATAGTAGGCGTAGTATTCATTCTGCCACCCTTGCTCTTCGCCAGAATTTAGAATGATATTCAGAGGAAACATCTTTCGCTTAAACTCATCCTGTCTTGTAGATAAATCTATATCGATCCTTCGTCCAAATTCAGATGTGATCTGTCTTGTAGCCGGAACAGAAATGATCACCTCTTCATCATCGGCACTCGGATCCACAGCTTTCTGAATATCCAAATAGTAGTATCTGTCTATCTCTTTGCCTTTATCTGTTCTGGTATGTACAGGTTTCTTACTGTAAAGAGCATTATAAAGAGAGGTCAATCTCTGCTGTCCGTCAAGAATCAACTCATCCGGTTCTGTGTCCGGATTTGCAGCCGATCCTTCGATAGGCTTGTGCTTGAAATGAACGCTCTCATTTCCATACTCAAGAAACATTGCTGCACCGACAGGAAAGTTGTGTATGACACTGAGAATCAAAGCCTTGATACGTCCATCGTCCCAAACCCATCCTCTTTGGAAATCAGGCAATTGTGCCGCACCACTGTCTACAGCTCTCATTAAATCTGTCAATGGTCTATCATTTGTTTTCATATTCTTCTACTCCTGTTATTTTACTCGACGTGTTGTTGCCTATAACCGTCAGGCAACCACTTGCACCGCATTATTCTTAATACTCTCGATTGTCTGCAATATAGCCGTTCTCGTCTTTGCATCAAACATCTTGATAAAGCTGAACGGTTTATCAAAGGGCGGTTTCATAAGAATTTTCACATCCTCAATATAGCCATTATTCTCGATGTGATTGATGATTTTCAAAATAAACTCGATCTGCCTTTGATTCAGAGAACTGTCATTAATAAAGCTGGAAAATGCTGCCATAGCACTTTCGTGGTCGAGCTTTGCAATTTTACGCACAAGCAAACCGAAAGGCGTATCGCCATACTCGCGCCTATAATCTTCACTGTCACCGAGTTCCTGCGTGAGAATGCGTTCCAGCTCTGCAAAATCCTCTTTTGTCAGCAGAAGGTTGTGATTCAGCTTGTAGATGACCGTATCGCCTTTATGCTCCTCAATATAGCGATTGACTTTCTTGCGGTAATCCTCGAAATCATAGGCGGCATCAAGTGCATCGCCTTCCTGCTTGTCTATTATGGGATCATCAAGACGTGTGAAGATCTTCGGCTTTTCACCACCGCCGATAAGAAATTGCATCAGATCACGCAATTCCTGCCTGACCATTTCAAGGGTAAGAATGCTGATATTTTTCCAGAACTCCTCCGTCTGAACATCTTCGATCAGCGTTAATTTTGCCTTTACTTGTGGAATGGTCGCTTTTTTCTCCAGTAGTTCCGCTGTCTGGATCAACTGCTTACGAAAATATCCCAGATTGGGAAGCTGATCAATATGGGATAGCATCAGACCGTACATAAAATTATCAAACCGCTTCGCAAATTCGTCTGTGTCATTGCTTGTGATCAGCGGTGCAATATACTTCATTAGCTCATACTTATCCATTTCAGAAATAGAATGAAAACTTTCACGCTTTCTATACTTTTCCACATACTGCTTTTGCAAACGGACGGAAACCAGATCATCCGACAAAGCACACACATCCGTATAACAGGATGCGACAAGTTCAGAACGAAACGCCTGATACTCCGCATCCGCAAATGTACTTTCCTGCAATGCAGAGATCAGCTGCACTCTTTTGCAAAAAATGTTTTCTGTCAATGATTTTGTTTCGCCTGTTTCATAGCCATTTTTATGTTCACGGAAATACTCGAAATTTCCGCAGTAATCAAAGATGAGAAAACGCTTTTTGTCCGTATATTCACCATCAATTGCATCTGTGCAGGTCAGTCCCTTACAAAGTCTTGTGCCTCTGCCGATCATCTGCCAGAACTTTGTTTTTGAGCGGACTTTCTTGAAAAATACAAGATTCACGCAGGCAGGAACATCCACACCAGTGTCCATCATATCAACAGAAACGGCGATCACGGGCATTTCTTTTTGCTTGAAATCGTCAATGATCGTCTGAGCATAGCTGTCGCTGCAAGTGATCCTTTGGGCGAAATTTCCATGATATTTCGGATAGAGTTTGTTGAAACGCTGTACAATAAATTCTGCGTGTTCCTTGTTTTGTGCAAAGATGATCGTTTTGCCCAGCCTGTCGCCGCCTTCCACTTTGATACCACGCTCCATCAGGTCTTGCAGCACTGTGTCAACTGTGGTTTCGTTGAATACAAATTGATTCAAAGCGGCTGAGGGAATGAAGTCCGGAATATGGTCATCCTCCGCAAAATCATCTTCATAACGCTCTTTATCTTCGTCGGACAAGTCATCATATGTAATACCATCTTCAAGAAACTTTGTTTTCACCTCATAGTTGTAATAGGGAACAAGGTAATGATCGGTATAAACGGCTGTTTCGTAGTCGTAAGCGTAAGTCGGCACACCGTTTTCTACCTCGAAGAAATCATATGTATTTCGGTCAACATCTGTTTTTGGCGTTGCTGTCAATCCTACCATCAGTGCATCAAAATATTCAAAAATCGCCCGATATTTCTTGAAAATGCTGCGATGGCTCTCGTCGGTGATGATCAGGTCAAAATGTGCCGGAGAAAACAGCGGAATACCGTCCTTTGTCTTGGTGCTGTCGATGGCATTCAGTATGGTAGGATAGGTCGAGAATACAATGCGTGCCGTTTTATCGTCCTTGCTGGTGCAAAGATTGCAGAGCGACATATCCGGCAGATAATTCTTGAAGTCGTCCTTTGCCTGCTTGACAAGTGCGGTTCTGTCGGCAAGAAACAGAATATTTGTGACATGACCGCCACGGCTGAGTACATCGGTCAAGCTTGACGCTGTTCTGGTTTTGCCCGTACCGGTCGCCATGACGATCAAAGCTTTGCGGAAACCCTGTTCAAAATGTTCGCATACCGCCCGGATCGCCTCAATCTGATAGTAGCGATCAGTAATATTTTCGTCAATGGCGATGGTTTTCAATTGTTTTCTGGTATCCCTGCGGTTCATCAGTTTTTCAAGGTCTGCTTTGGTGAAAAATCCGCTGACTTTTCGCTGCGGTGAGGAAAGATCGTCCCAGAAATATGTCTCAAAACCGTTGGTGGTGAACATCATTGGTCTGCGTCCAAATTTTCGCTCTAGGCAGTCAGCATACAATGCCGCCTGTTTTCTGCCGATATTCGGATCTTTGCTGGAACGCTTCGCCTCGATAACAGCAAGGGGCAGTCCGTCCTTGCCAAACAGCACATAATCTGCAAATCCATCACCGGTTGCATTGGGCATACCCGTGACTGGATATTCTTCCCATACATCCGCATCCGTACCGTCAAACTTCCAGCCCATGGATTTCAGGTCAACGTCAATATAGATCTTACGTGTTTTGAACTCGGAAATATCCGTGGGTGCAAAGGTTCGGCTCTCCTGCTTTTCTTTCTTTTCCGCAGTCAGCGTTGCAGACATGGCAGCAATTTTAGCTTGCAGAGCCTTGATCTCGCTGTCCTTCTGTTCAATGAGGGACTCCTGCTCCTTAATTTTCTTTGTGTCGATTACGATTTTTTCCGTTGGAAGCAATGCAGCATCAAAGTGCCGTTCCTCATAATCCGATCCATAGCAATAGTCTACCCATTCGATAAACTCGAACAGGCTTTCAAGAGAAAGCAGTGCATCCGCCGGGTTGACGGCTCTTTCCGTATGTACCGCAAGATTGCCAAGACGGATGATGAACGGCAGCTTGTCCCATGTCTGGCTGTCCAGTGCAAACCGGAAGGACGGCTCATGGATCAAAGATTGAAGGTTATCCTTGTAGGGCATGGTGATCGTCCTATCGGCGGAATACACCCACTTGACAGCAAGTTCCAGTGCCTTGCGGCAGCCTACGGCACACATGGCAGGAGAGGTGACATAGACCTTTTCCGCCTCGATTGCCGCACCGGAAAACAGTGCATATTTCGGAATGTTTTTCAGATATTCAAAATTGGTCATAGATTTTCACTCTCCTTATAATAGACAATATCGTCTCAATGACAACTTTTGATTTGTCGGTCTGGGATACAAAAGCGGCGAATTGTTCTTGTAGCAACATCGGAGCTACAGGAATGGTTATTTTTCTTATTTCTGATAAGTTAAGAGTTTTTTGAGCAATGCCTTTTACTCGTTCTTTAATCTGCATCTGTATATCGTTAGAAAGAATAGCACTATGCAGATAGATTGAATTTATTTCACTTGGAATAGGCTTCAGATAGGCAATATGTCGTTGAAACAAGAACTTCCTATCTGTTTTTACTATCGCTGGGTGTCCGTAAGAGCCAACGGTTGATAACACAATATCACCTATTTCAATAGGAGTACGCTTGTATAGTTCCTCATATGTTTCTTCAGATATGAATTTTTCCGCATTATAAGTAATTTCGTTTGTTACGATATTGGATACAAACAGAAACGGTATGCCCCTTTCTACGAATTTTGGTGGTTGATGCGTTCCATCTGTAATAATAGAACATATCTCCGCTATAGTTCGTATATCTTCAGTATCCCCAAACATCTCTACAAATCGGGCTTTGACAAGCTCGTCCAGCTTTTTGAGCTGCTGCTTGCGGTGGGTGATGATGGATTGGAGTTTGTCGAGGGTAGCTGCGATTCTATCTTGAAGCTCAATAGATGGCAACGGTACAGGATATTTTGCAATTTGCTTCGGCTGTGCCCTCGTCAGTGAGCCGCCTATTCCGGTTAATCCAGAATTGATGTAAGTTCTGAATGTTGGAGACTGAAAGTAATACATTAAATAGCGAGGATTGTTCTCAGGGCTTCGTATAATCACCCATTCAGACGAAGCAATCAATTGATGTTTCGTATGGTGCTTTACAATCCAAACACGGTTTATTCGAGGATTGATTTTGCATACCAGCACATCATTTTCTTCTATAGTCACCTTTGATGAGCCGATTTCGCTACCATGTAATACTTCTGGATAATCAGAATCAAAACTTGGAACACTGTACAGTTCATATATAGTATCTGGCGAATTCAGGGGATTTACAGTCGTTCCAACATAGTTGTTAATATCTTGAACTGTCAGCTTTTTCATTCGCATTACAACCACAAACCCGAATTTGTAAGTCACCCCATGATCTTTTGATGAGAATTCTTGACATTGGTTTGATTCACCATAGCATATTGCATCGTGGTGTCTATCTGAGAATGCCCCAGAATCTTCTGCACCTGTTCGATTGGCATTCCCTTATCAATTGCACGAGTCGCCATGGTTCTTCGGAATTTGTGCGGATGGATACGTTCCAATGAAACGCTCCTGCCAAGCTCACGGATGCGAATCTCCACGCCGCTGATTTTCAGCCGCTTATGCGGAGAATTAAGAGTAACAAAAAGTGCCGGATTACCGTCTGTTCTGCTGTCAAGATATGCTTTCAGATGTACTTTCGCCTTGGCATCGAAATAGACACGCCTTTCCTTGTCGCCCTTGCCATATACAATGCATTCTCTGTATTCAAGATTTACATCATCACGGTTAAGACGCACAAGCTCACCGACACGCATACCTGTTGAATAAAGCAAGTCGATCATAGCAAGGTCTCTGATCTCATCACAACAGTCACGAAGATTTTCCATAATTTCATCAGAAATAATGCTTTTGACAACTGTTTTGGTTTTGATCTTATGGATTCGCTTCATCGGGCTTTTGAGAATATAGTCCTCCTCTTCAAGCCACGAGAAAAAACTGGAAATATTGCGGCGGATATTATCAACAGTCACATTGGAGCAGTTGTTGATTTTCTGGTACTCTGCCAGATATTCACGCATTTCTTCTGTGGTGATTTTACGCACGGGAGTCGGCACTGTGGCAATCAGATGCTCGATCGTCTTGCGGTAGTATTCGATTGTGCGGTCAGAACAGCCCTCGATACGCTTTGCATCGAGGAACATTTTCAGATAGTCTGCATTGCTGATTTCCGTCTTTGCCGGAGCATTTTCCGCAAACACCTTCAAGATGACCTCTTGTAGCTTCTTCATCTGACTGATGTTCAGATACTCCGCCATTTCATTCAATACACTGACAATTTTTTCTTCCATGCTGGTATACCTCTTTCTTGATTTGTATACCAACATCCCTCTTCCATCCCACAAGATTTTAATTGTATCTTCTTAGCATTTCTCCAGGACCATCTACATATGTACTTTTTGCTATTTCTTGCAAATCATGGTCATCATATGACAGAATGTGTTCACATGATATGTGTACATTCAATGTTCCATCATCATTATTATCTTCTATTCTTTTGAAAAGTTCCTTATTCGCTATGAAATATTCCTGAATAGCTAAGTAGTATACGGTTTCATTGGCTAAATCAACAAGGAACAACACAAATGCTACATTAGAATTTAAAGCATACATTATCGTCTTTTTTTCAAGAGGAAAACTATATGAATTTTCTTTCTTTAGTTTCATTCCTTCCAATCTTGAAGAAGAACGAACTCCTTTTATTTGGCATTCTATCTTGTGGTTAAGCCATTTATCATCCTCGGAAAGTTCTAATATACAATCTCTTCCGATGTCTATTTCTGTTTCTTCTCTATATACCCAATGATCTGAGTTGATTCTATAATGAACAATTGCACATGCTCTTGAACCTGTTTTTCTTTGTTCTGTATCAATAGGAAAACGAGCCATATCTACCCAAAATACTCCTGCATCAAGCTGTCAAACAGCAATTGTGCCTCATCAAGCGCCTTCTGCACTGCAACTTTTGATTTGTCGGTCTGGGATACAAAAGCGGCGAATTGTTCTTGTAGCAACATCGGAGCTACAGGAATGGTTATTTTTCTTATTTCTGATAAGTTAAGAGTTTTTTGAGCAATGCCTTTTACTCGTTCTTTAATCTGCATCTGTATATCGTTAGAAAGAATAGCACTATGCAGATAGATTGAATTTATTTCACTTGGAATAGGCTTCAGATAGGCAATATGTCGTTGAAACAAGAACTTCCTATCTGTTTTTACTATCGCTGGGTGTCCGTAAGAGCCAACGGTTGATAACACAATATCACCTATTTCAATAGGAGTACGCTTGTATAGTTCCTCATATGTTTCTTCAGATATGAATTTTTCCGCATTATAAGTAATTTCGTTTGTTACGATATTGGATACAAACAGAAACGGTATGCCCCTTTCTACGAATTTTGGTGGTTGATGCGTTCCATCTGTAATAATAGAACATATCTCCGCTATAGTTCGTATATCTTCAGTATCCCCAAACATCTCTACAAATCGGGCTTTGACAAGCTCGTCAAGCTTTTCAAGCTGCTGCTTGCGGTGGGTGATGATGGAGCGTAGCTTTGAAAGTTTTTTTACTATCTTATCCTGTAAATCTAATGTAGGTAATTCAATACAATATTGTCTAACACTTGCAGCAGACAAGTTTGGCTGTGAACTGCCATTATTGGCTTTGATGAGTTGTTCCCTAATTGAAGGAGAATCAAGTGCGAACATCAAATAATCGCAGTTTACTTTTTCTTGATTAGGTCTTATTATTACAAGCGAAGAAGCTACAGCACCAGATACCGTGGTACTAACCTTGGCTTTTTTTCCTAATGAACCTCTTAAACAATACAAAATGTCACCATATTGAAATTTTCCAGAACTTAAAGAATTATATTTTGATTGTGAAATATAATTCATTTCAGTAAAATCAATATCCACGCCGTTGAGATGACCTGCATTTACAAAGGGAACATCGCCGCTTTCTGTAATGTCTGCTTGTGATGGATAATTTTTTCCTCGATCCCCATTAATAAGGGTTGCGATGTCTCCCAACTTGACTTTTTCCATCTAGTACATCATCAAACCCGAATTTGTACGGGTCTGTTTTCCTTTCATTTTATTCTTCGAGCATCTTTTTCAGCTCTGCCATTTCTTCCATGACCTGTCTGTTCAGGCTATCCAATTCCGCCAGAATCTCACTTGTCGGAGGATACTCCACCGCCACATACTCAGTCTTTTTGTACTTGTTGATTGACAAATCATAGTCATTGTCCACAATTTCCTGCTTCGGCACGAAAAAGCTCTGCTCCGTGCGTTCTCTTTCACGTTCACCATCAGGATTACGGAAACGGGCGATAATATCGGGAATATCGTTTTCGGCAATTTCCGAACGCTTGTCATCGAGGGAGAAACCGTCCGCTTTCATATCATAGAACCACACGTTGTCCGTACCGCCCGCATCGGTCTTGACAAACACCAGCACCGCCGTTGACACGCCGGCATAGGGCTTGAAAACGCCGCTGGGCATGGAAATAACGGCTTTCAGTTGGTGATGTTCAATCAGTTCTTTTCGGATGGACTTATGAGCCTTTGAAGAGCCGAACAGCACGCCGTCCGGAACGATACAAGCACAGCGTCCGCCTTTCTGGAGCAGGCGAAGAAACAAAGCAAGAAACAACAGTTCCGTCTTTTTCGTATTGGTGACAGCTTTCAGATTATCGTTAATACTTTCCGCATCGACCGTACCCTTAAATGGCGGATTGGCAAGGCAGACCGTATATTTGCCGCTGACATTGTTCTGCTTGGAAACGCTGTCCTTGTAGTCAATATCAGGATTTGTGATAGAGTGCAGCATCAGATTCATTGCCGAAATGCGGAGCATAGTGTGGTCGGTATCGTAGCCAGTGAAAGTCTTGTTTGCGAAATTTTCCCACTGTTCATCCGTCATGCTATTTTCGTAGTGCCTGCGGATGTATTCTGCGGCAGAGACCAAAAAACCGGCTGTGCCACAGGCAGGATCACATACAAGATCATCGGGCGTAGGAGCGACAAGTTCCACCATCATTTCACGAATATGTTTCGGTGTACGGAATTGTCCGTTCTGACCTGCTGTGCTGAGTTTTCCCAACATATACTCATACAAATCGCCCTTCATATCGAGGTCGGCAATATCATGTGTATATAAATCTTCCAGCCCTGTGATAATCTTCTGCAATACCTGCGGATTCGGTATCACGAATACCGCACTGTCCATATATCGGGAAAAAGCCGTTTGCATCTGTGCAGTATCCTCACGATCTGCTATTTCAATCAATTCGCCGGATGCGTCAAAATCGGGCAGTTTTCCGTATTTCATTTTCTTGACAGCAGGAAATACTCGCTGAGAGATCAGATCAAAGATCTCCCGGCTGTCCCTGTCCTTAAACTTACTCCAACGCATTGCCTGACCGATTTCAGATTGTGGAAAAATCAAATCATTGCTGTCCGGCTGCATTCCCATCGAATGTGCAAATTCCTCGATTTCAAGCTCTTTTTCATCCAGAGAGCGTATAAACATCAGATATGTGAGCTGTTCAATCACCGTCAGCGGATTGGTGATGCCACCTGCCCAGATATCCGTCCATATCTTATCTATCTTATTTTTAATGACACCTGTGATCATTCTGTACCTCCGTATCTGCTCTGACAGCAGTGTCTACCTATATGTTTTCAATTATACCACAATCTGCCGAAAATTTCAATACACGATTCGCACTTTTTCGTCAAAAAAGTAAATTGTTATTACTGTGCTTCTTAATTGCTCACTATTTGAAAACAAATTTTCGATTTTATTCAATTTTCTATTGACAAGTTCTTCCGGATGTGATATACTATGTTTAGCACCTATCAAGAGCATTTGCTCTGTTTAATACAAATCATGCAAAATCACAGGAGGCTCATCATGAGACATAAAAATCCGGAACTTATGAAAAAAATATATGAATATGCGGAGAATTTCTATTTTTCAGAAGGACGATCACCCTCAACTACGGAAGTTGCTGTTTTTGCCGGTATCAGCCGTTCCACCTCATACTATTATCTGGTTGCAATGGATGAACTTGGCATGATTGAGTATGACGGCAAGATAATCAAGACAGATAAAATGAGAAAAAACGGCGGAACGAATCGTGGTTGTGAGTTATATGAAAATTCCGTTCCGTGCGGTGAATTAGAGGAAATCAACGCCGAAGTCAGCGAATATGTTGACCTTCCTTCCTCTATTTTTGGAGATGGAGATCTCTTTGTATTAAGAACCAAGGGTGATTCCATGATTAACGCCAGTATCGAACCGGGTGATCTCGTAGTCGTTGAAAAGCAGGAAACTGCTCAGGATGGTGATATCGTTGTTGCACTGGGAGATGAAAAAGGCAGCAGTCTGAAAAGACTCTTAAAGAAAGGGAACAGATATGTCCTGCATCCCGAAAATGAGACAATGGATGATATTGTGGTAAAGGAATTAAAAATACAAGGTGTTGCAAGATATCTGATAAAAGAACTTTAAACATACCGGATTCGCACAATGGACATCAACAGGAGGTCATAATGGTTATCAATCTTGACGTAGGCCCTTTTCTCAGCATTCCTGACAAACTGAATCCCGGACAATATTATGTAGTAAAAAATCCCGACTGGAACGGCTGCTTGCCGGATATTGTCACATTCACAGAGTTTCTGAAATGGAACTATACCTTAGATTACGGACGTTTTATTCGTGGAATGCATCGTTACGGAATGCTTCCTATGCCGTGGGGAATACCGCAGAAAGCAACCATTGAGAATGTTGTTATTTTAAATGGCTTCTATGACCGCATTGATCATTCTTCTTTCAATATGCACGTGATCTGTGAAGTCTATTTCTCGTTAAATGGCTTCCATTGGTGTCAGCAGTATGTGATTTACGGAAAGTATGTATCCGGTGGTCGTTCCAATTTTTTTACCGAAATTGATCTGTATGACGGAAAATATATTCGTCTGAAAAATCCGCTTGATTCCTGTCTTGTTCCGATATTGAGAAAGAGGCAATTTAAAGAGATTGCGAAAGAGATGCTGGAGGAATTCTATCCCTATGAAATAACGGCTCCATGTTGGATCAATGCTTATGCTCTTGCTAAGTCAATGGGGCTTGATGTGCAATACGCCAATCTTTCAAAAAATGTTAAGGTGCAAGTAAGATCCAAAATTGTCTTAGATAAACGTGATGTTATTGTATATGACGAATGTGGAAATGAAAAAATAATTTTCATCGCAAAGCCTACTATTTTCATCGATGAATCCATTAAGGGCGATGATGCAGAATATAATGCCATCATTCATGAGTGTGTTCATGCCTATCTTCACAATCTTTTTTATGAGCTTCAGAGTCTTTATCGCAAGATGGTAAACAGCAAAACTCCTGAATTCAACGACTATGGCTATTCGAAAACCCAGCGTACATCCGTAAAATGGATGGAAATTCAGGCGAATTCTATTCCCAGATATATTCAGATGCCGCCCGAACAGACCGAAGAAGTAATACTTGATTTCTTTGACAGTTTAGTCGGTGAGCCTGACTGGGAGGACTACAGACATCTGATAGATCGGGTAAAAAACAGATTCCGCACAGCACGGAACACATCTAAAAAAATGATAACGGAACTTGGATGGTCGGAAGTACGCGGTGTATATGTTTACAATATCAGTGGGTATGTTGACGATTATGATGTTGACTATCGTTTTCCTGAAGATCGTACTTATACACTGACTCTGCGTCATATTGCGGAAATTATGGAAATCAGCGATGAATTTGCCGACTTTGTTAATTCCGGACGTTTTATTTATCTGGATGGTCACGTGATTCTAAATAACGATAAATATGTTGAGCGTTACAACGGACATCCGCATAAATTGACAGAATATGCTCGCCGGCATATGTCGGAGTGCTGTCTGACATTCAAGAAGAATTACGATGATCCTGACTATGATTACACTTTTGGAGAGCTACATAAGGACGACTTAGCACCGCTCGAAAACAGGGAAGCAAGCGAAGCACAGCTCCGAATGGTAAGGGCGATGTTTAATGAACTGGAGGAAGAAAATATAAAGCTGAGTAAGACACCAACTGTAAATCCTTTCGGACAAGCAGTCTGCTTTCAAATGAAAAGATGCGGCGTAACTGAGGATGATGTTGCCGAACGAAGCGGCCTGGGAATAAATACTATTTCCAATATGAGAAGCGGAAAACGTGTCAGGCTGGAATCTGTACTTGCATTCTGTGTAGCACTTGAACTGGAGGAGGCATTTCGTACCGATCTTATGGAAAAGGCTGATGTGAAATTCAGTTCTAAAAACAAGAACCACAGATTTTACCAAACGATGATGAAACTGTGCCCCGATGCAAATGTATTTCAATATAACCAGATGTGCGAGGCGGCGGATATCAGACCATGGACAAAAGAACGGCAGCAATCCAAAAGAAATACGAAGAAGAACGACAGCATTACGTCACCAATTGAGGGGATTGCTTAGCAAAGCGACTGATGCTAAAAAACGAATATACAATGGCGACTTTTCGCCGCTTGAGGAGGCTTTTGAGCCTCCTTTTTTTATATCCAAAGCATTTAATATACAAGCTGAAAAAATATTTTTTTGCACCTCACAACAAACTTGGGAGGTATTTCGGTAAATTCCACTTGCCTATAACTAAATAAACACAAAACAAACACTAAAATAAGGCAATATTAACTATTTACAAATTCAGAATAGTGCATTTTATCAGCATAGTATATAAAAAACACCTCCCAAGTTTTATCTATTCAGTTATCAGGAGAATTCTGTTACAATAGAAATACAGTCAAGGGCAGTCAATCGCAAAACGCTCCTCCCAAGACTGAAAACAACGCTTCAAAGCCGGATGCATACGGCAAG